>Ga0193747_1000025_pt1 | contig 107242 bp, 90 predicted proteins | sample L1m2metaG_FD_143048 | JGI IMG/M metagenome (GOLD analysis project Ga0193747, IMG submission 143048) | Soil microbial communities from a riparian zone of the East river system, Colorado, United States - L1m2 | ecosystem: Environmental > Terrestrial > Soil > Riparian zone | place: USA: East... | reverse complement strand
CTTCGCCGCAGGTGTTCCTCTCGATATCTACGCATTTCACCGCTACACCGAGAATTCCAGTTGCCCCTTCTGCACTCTAGCCCGACAGTATCGGTTGACCTTTCCGAGTTAAGCCCGGAGATTTCACAACCGACTTGTCGTGGCCGCCTACGCGCCCTTTACGCCCAGTAAATCCGAACAACGCTTGCTCCCCCCGTATTACCGCGGCTGCTGGCACGGAGTTAGCCGGAGCTTACTAACGGTACCGTCATCATGAAAGGTGTTCGCTTTCACTTATTCTTCCCGTTCTTATGAAGTTTACATCCCGAGGGATTTCATCCTTCACGCGGCGTTGCTGGGTCAGGCTTTCGCCCATTGCCCAAAATTCCCGACTGCTGCCTCCCGTAGGAGTCTGACCCGTATGTCAGTGTCAGTGTGACCGACCGCCCTCTCAGGCCGGTTACAGATCGCAGGCTTGGTGAGCCATTACCCCACCAACTACCTAATCTGCCGCAGGCTTCTCTTCAGGCGCGAGGACTCGAAAGTTCCCCCGCTTTAACAACTGTCACCATGTGGTGCCGCTGCATTATGCGGTATTAGCTCAAGTTTCCCTGAGTTATTCCCCACCCGAAGGCAAATTACCTACGTGTTACTCACCCGTGCGCCACTCTACTCAGCACCCGAAGGTGCCTTTCGCGTTCGACTTGCATGTCTGAGGCACGCCGCCAGCGTTGATTCTGAGCCAGGATCAAACTCTCGTTAAGAAGTGTTGATTCTGGAACATAATCTTATACTGGTTAAAAGTATCCGATTATGACTCTTCAAAAAGAGTTTTACGCGAACTTTATCGTTCAGCGTTTGACTCCCTCAAAGTCATTAACTTAGGACACGCTCTATCTAGTTTTCAAAGATCGCTTCCAATTTTGCGAGTCAGGCTTAGTTGCCCTGAGACTCGCTTAGGGTTGCCTTACAGCAGGCAAAATCTTCACCTGAGAAAGCTCCAAAATTTCAACCCATTCGAGTCCAGCCGAATTGCGACGATGACTCTTTTTAGAGCTTGCTCTATAGACGGCTATTCTTCGTCTCAAGCAAACGCTGATTTTAACTAATCAACGTTCATCTGTCAAGCGAAATCTTTTCTTTGACGAAACAAATTTCGTAGACGAAACAACCACTTCTCTTCACTAAACTTCTTTGAGAAGTGGTCGTTAAAATCCATCCAGATGAGCTTGGAATTTCAACCGCCCTATTTCAGGCGAAAGGGCATTATAGGCATCCAGCCTGTTTTGTCAAGCGGGCACTTCAACATTTTAGTTGTGGGTCAGCTTCAATTAGAGAGCGCCTATAAATATCGGGTCAGAGTTTCAAGCTGAGCGGCTGCGCAACGTTTGGTCGAGTCCTGCAATTGAAAATCTTAGCCGGATAAATTTTGTCCTCTATTTTCAAACCGGAACACCGCTCAACATTTATCTCCTGTGTCTTTCTCTCGGCGGCTCATTCATCGCAGTTACTTTCAGCAGACCTCTATCATCTCTGTAAACTTTGTATCGCACTTCGTTGATCTGACCATCTTCACCCAGAACCCTGATGACGAAAAACTTTTCACCGCCCTGAGTTTCGAGGCGCAACGGCAGGAATCCTTTTATATCCGGGCTGCGGTATGCCGTGTAATGCTCCTGGTTAACCTTGTCATAACCCAGAACGTAGATACGGTCGAAGTCAGGCTCATCCACTCTGTGCGGTTCGTTCGAATTGCTTCTCTCAAGAATCACCCAGCTTCCGGGCTTGGCTTCCCTTGCGGCGTCTCGCGTTCCTGCTTCGTTAGAATCAGCCTCTTCGTCCAGTCTTCTCCATGCAACGAACTCGCGCCCCGTGCGATAGAAGATAATATCGCTCGGAACCTTCAATTCGACCTGCTTACCGTAAATCCATCCGGCTGGTGCCGGTGAGATAGAAGGCTCAAGCTTCACTTTGTACCAGAGTTCGTTAATCTCTTCCGGCTCCTGCTGCTCGTCGCTCTCGCCGCGACGCCGCCGCCCTGTGTTCTGCTGCACTGTGCCTGCTTTCGGCGCAATGTCTGTTTCCGTAGTCTCGGAAGTCTTAGGCTTGGGCACACGCTTCCAGCCAACTATCTCGAAGGTCGAGCCGCTTTCGAGCCGCATTATAATGTTGTCGTTGTTGCTTCGATCCGGCGAAAGGCGAAGATTAGTGCTGGCCCTTAACTGCCCGGAAGCCTGGGCAGGAATGTTAGCGTCAGCTTGGGCCAACTCACGAGTCGAATCAAGCACTTTCTGCGTCATGATATTGCGCGCTTCAATCCAACCTTCCGTACTCTGCTCGTCATGCACGCGAACGCGCATCCAGCGCTCGCCGTTATCAGCCGTGTCCGAATCTAAAATATCAACCTGATCGCCGCGATTCACTGTCACCAGGTCTGCGGCGACCGGCGCGTAGGAACTTCTGACCATAGCGCGGCGCGCCAGCACAACACCAGTTTCTGCTTTTGGTGACAGTTTTTTGGCGAGCGTGCTGCACCCGATTAAACAGCCCAGCGCGAATAGCATTAGTGAAGCCGTTATATAAAATGAGTTGCGTTTCGATTTCATATCTAAGATTCGTGAATAGTGAATCGTAAATCGTGAATTGATAAAAGCAATGAAATGTTGAATGTAAATAGAAAAAGTAAGCTACCGAGTTGTTTAACCACTATTCACGATTTACGATTCACTATTCACGGCTTTTCAGTGTCCGACTCTATCATTGTAACCTAATTTTCGTAACAAATCGCGCTGCGAGCGCGTGAGAGAACCGGAGACTCTAACGATTGTTCGCGCGCCGAAGTTCTGCGTGGTCAGGCCGAAAGGAGCTATTGCCGAATTCAAATCAATCGCGGCGGCGTTCTCTATGTAGCGGCGCGTAAAATCCTGCATCCCTTCCTGGCTCTTCAGCGCATTGAGCGCAGCAGCGTTCCCATCGCTTCTCATCATCGCGTCGTGATTGTATCGAAAAAGAGAGCGATATACATCGTCAAGCGTGCGCTTCCCGCCAGACATCTGCCGTAGAGTCAGGTCGTATAGAAAAGCCACGATAAGAGACTTCTGGTAGACGAGCGCGCCCGCTCCGCTCCATCTGCGCCTCGACGCCTCTATCAACGAAAAGCGGTCACGTTCGCTCACCGATTGATAAATCTCGAAAGCACGCCCAAGCGAGTTGATGTAGTCCTGAAATGTCAGGTACTGTAATTTCACCCCGACCCTTAGAGCCTGATAGAGCGTGAACCCTTCATAGAACCAGTCGTAATCTCCGTCCAGTGTTAGAGCATTCGGAACCCATAGATGAAAAAGCTCGTGTGTTAACGAAACGCTCAGTTGGGCCAGGCCAATCACTCTGGATGGCGACTGCCCTGAAAGCAGCATCACGGTTTCGCCTCTGGTCTCCGCAGCCCACCTTTCCGCGCCGAATTTCTGGGGAAAAGGCGCGAGCATCAACATGGCTCTTTTCGGCGTCGTGCCTCCGACAGCGACGGCGTGTTCTTTCAAAATGTCTGCGGCCATGCTTAAAACGTCTTCATCTGCGAAAGACCAGTCGCCCGTGATGGCGAGCGTAAAATTTAATGCGCCAATGATCTTACTTCTCTCCCGCAAATTTCGACCGGCGAAGAAGACTGCATTCTCAAGATCGTTAACTTCAAACAGCGCGTCCGCTCTTTTGGTTTCAGTCGTTGCGACTGTCCAATTCGCCGGAACGGTCAAATCAATAATTGATGCTGAATGGCTTCTCTCCTGATTGCTCACGAGCGGCAGCAAGTCGCCGAGCATCAGAAATCCTCGCTCGCCGGCGAGCCACGATGCGTGCGCCAAATCCGTTGGCATTGCAGGCGCATTAAGGTTCACTTCATAGCTGAATCTGTTGGCTTCGCTCTGCGACTCATACTCGCCCGCAGCCATCTTTCGTACGGCAACTTCAACTCCGCTCGCATTCTTCAACGAGAGATTTTCGATTCTCTCGCCCAGCCCTATTAAACTGCCGTAAGCGTTCCGAAACGACCAGATTCTTGTCCCTTCGGCGCGCTCGCCTTCGACTTTCAATCGCGCAGGAGAAAGCGAAACGACGCTGATGCGAGCGTTGATGGATTGAGCATGAGCCTGTAGATTGAAAAAAGCCTGGAGCGAGAGCAGACAACAGGCAACGCCAAGAAGGCGAACGCCAACTAACTCTCTTCTTCTGCACGAGTAAGCAGCAGCTTGTTTGAAGAAAAAAGCTTTCACGTGATGCCGTAATGCGCTCTGCTTCGAGTTCATGGGGGCGGCGAGAGTTTGCGGCTGCTACAGCCGAACAATCCGGTTAATCTCAAACTAATTAGTGCGATAAATCCGGGGGAAATTTTCAAACCCGGTCTCACTTAAAGTTTGACAGTGCAGCGCGTTAGTGTTTACTATTGCTTTCAATCAATCGGACTTTAGCATAAAGCGCAATTTAGTGAGCAGGCAGACAGAGAAAACGCAACCTCGCCAACACGCTCCTGTGGTGCGTCTGCTCTCGTTTGTGTTGATGCTCTTCGTGGCCTACGGCGCGGTTGCCGAAGCCACGCACAGGCACGGCTCGCCGTCTAAAGCTTCGGCTTCGGCATCAACCGAAACATTCAATAATTCAGGCGACGCGGGATCAACTTCAAACCCACGCTCCACCAGCGAGTGTTTGATCTGCCAGCTTCACCGCGATCTCTTCGTCAACCTCTTTACTCCTCAACTTAAAATCGCAGCGCCAACGGCGCATCTCTCTTATTCAGTAAGCATCGCACCCTTCTACTATTCGTTTGCGGAAACTCCGCAACGAGGCCGCGCTCCTCCTCTAACCTCTCTGTCGTAATCATCGCACATACTAGCTTTAACTCGGTCTGGCACATCTTCATTCAAGAAGAAGCTGGACGGTTGTGCTTCTCCTTTGCAATTCCATTTTCGTAAATCCGTATGCGGATAGATGGAATTTGTAGGAGAAAAGTTCTTCAGTTGTTGAAGAACCTTCAGAGAGGAAATCAAGATGATAAGAAAGACCTTTTATTTGCTCGCATTCTCCCTTGCGGCTGTCCTAATTCTCAATGCGCAAGTTTTCGCGCAATCACTGGGCACGGCGGGAACCGTCTCAGGCGTAGTGGTTGATCCGAACGGCGCTGTCGTACCCAGCGCCACGGTCACCATCTCTAATCCGATTACGGGCTACAAGCGCACTGCGAGCACAGGAACTGACGGCGCGTTTCGCTTCAATGATGTTCCGCCAAATAATTACCAGCTAAGTGTGTCTGCTACAAATTTCGAGACCGCGCAGCAAACACTTAACGTGCGGACATCGGTTCCAATCAATCTACGCATACCGCTCGACATAGGAGGCACGACGGCGACCGTTAACGTCGAAGCCACCAGCGCCATAGAGGTTATGGAGAACGTTCCTTCAACTCACACTGACGTAGATCAATCGCTGATACGCAGGCTGCCCGTCAACTCGCCGGGTAATGGATTGAGCGACGTTGTTACCATGTCTGCGCCCGGCGTGGTTCCTGATTCTAACGGAATGTATCACCCCCTGGGCGAACACGCTGATTCGCAAATTTCGCTCGACAACCAGCCCATCACAGACCAGCAGAGCAAAGCATTTTCAACTCAGTTACCTGAGAACGCCATTCAGTCAATGGAAGTAATCACGGGCGCGACTCCGGCAGAGTATGGCGGAAGAACCAGTCTGGTCATTAACGCTATCACGCGCTCCGGCCTGAATCAGCCCAAGCCTACGGGCAGCCTGACCACTGAGTACGGGACGTTCGGGACAATGAGCCAGCAGGCGGCGCTGGCCTATGGCACGGCGCGAGCAGGCAATTTCATCTCGCTTGATTACGAGCGCTCAAGACGATTTCTGGATACGCCGGAGTTTACAGTGCTGCATGACAGGGGCGCTTCTGCGAGCGTCTTTGATCGCTTCGACTACCAGTTGAATGCTCAAAACGCTTTCCACCTCAACCTGTTTCTGGCTCGCAACAAATTCCAGAATCCGAACCAGTTCGACCAGCAATCTATCGGTCAGGATCAACGCCAGTTGGTTCGCTCCGTAAACATAGCGCCGGGCTTCGTTCACATCTTCAGCGCCAGAACCGTTCTGACCATCAATCCCTATTACCGGCGCGATCTGGTGAAATACTATCCGAGCGACAACCCTTTCGCAGATCAGCCTGTAACTTTCAGCCAGCAGCGTCACCTGACCAACGCAGGCATCAAGGTTGATCTAGCCTACGTGAACGGCATACACAACGCCAAGTTCGGCGTGCAGTTCCAACACACGTTCTTAACTGAAGCATTTCAGTTCGGAATCACAGACCCGAACTTCAATGATCCCGCAAGCCCCGACTTTCTGCCCGGATTGTTGCAGTTTGATTTGACTCGCGGCGGGCATCAGTTCAACTTCAACGGCCATGCCGACATCAGGGAAGAAGCGCTCTACGCGCAGGACTCCATTACCTTTCCCAACAACTTGACGCTGAATCTGGGTCTACGCTTTGACAACTACAACGGCATCAGCCATGGAAGGCTTCTTCAGCCGCGCGTTGGCGTCTCGTATCTTTACAAACCTACGAACACTATCTTGCGCGCCTCTTTCACGCGCGCATTCGAGACGCCTTACAACGAAAACCTTGTTCTATCCAGCGCGACAGGAATCAACGGCCTGACCGATAACACTCTCGGCGGCGTGACGACGCAGGCACTTGGATCAGGAAGCCGCTCTCAGTACAACATAGGTTTGCAGCAAGGAATCGCCAGGCACATCGTGCTCGATGCCGATTATTTCTGGAAATTCACGAACAACGCTTACGACTTCAACACGCTCCTGAACACTCCATTGACTTTCCCAATCTCCTGGAACAAGTCGAAGATAGATGGACTCAGCGTGCGCGTTGATCTCACACCGTACAAAAATTTCTCTGCCTTCTTCATAACCGGACACACGCGCGCACGTTTTTTCCCTCCTGAGACCGGCGGGCTGTTCTTCAACTCAGACCTGCCCGAAGGCGTCTTCCGCATTGACCACGATCAGGCTTTTCAACAGACTACTAACGTGCAATACCAGTTCAATCAATGGCGGGGCGTTGCGCCCTACGTAGGCTTGACGTGGCGCTACGACAGCGGCCTTGTTGCGGGGTCTGTTCCTGATTTCGCCACGGCGTTGACATTAACACCCGATCAGCAACAGCAGATAGGTCTCTTCTGTGACAATGTTTTCGCAACGCTGGCTAATCCATTGACTACCTGCAATTCATTGAATCGTGGCGCGCTCCGTCTGCGAATCCCTGCGGATGGGACGGCTAACGACGATCATAATCCGCCGCGCATAGCGCCGCGTCACCTGTTCGATTTGAACGTCGGCACGGACAATCTCTTCAACACGGAGCACACGCGCATCACGGCGCGCGTGACTGTAGTAAATCTGACGAACAAAGCTTCGCTCTACAACTTTCTGTCAACTTTCAGCGGAACGCACTTCGTCTCGCCGCGCACCATTCGCGGCCAGATTGGTATAACGTTCTAGAACATTGGGTCAGTACCGCCTGAGAGAAGGGATGAGGGATGAATAAGAATTCAGTGAACAGGTCAACATACAATTGACTCATTCTTATTCATCCCTCATCCCTCATCCTTCATCCCTTCTCTCAGGCGGTACTGACTTGATGCTTTTCTTCAGACTTTCCTGAAACCTTTCCGCCCTTTTCGGCGTAATGCCTTGCAAGCCAGAAATATGTGGTGGCGGGCGGGTTTTTCCTGCGTTGACAGACCTGCTGAGCAGCAACTAGAATGCGATTTGTTCACACTCGCCTGACGTTTTTCCAAGGGGATTGACTGTCAAGGGATGCAAAGGGAACTCGCAATGAGTCTGGTCAAAATAATCGTTATCACGGTCGCCTTAATCCTGAGCATACTGCTCTTCGGGCGCTTCCTGTTTTAGCTTCAGCCCTGGATGAGTCACGTTCACAAGGCGCTCCGGCAAAGCTTTTCTCTTACAACGCTTGTCCGCTCGTTTCTCATCGCGGCCATCATCACACTTATTCTACCTACTGCCGAAACGCTCATTACATCTAACCGCAATGTTTTCGCTCAGAATCCGAGCGAAGATGAAGTCATACGACTGCGCACGGATTTTGTGATTGCGCCTGCGGTGGTGACTAATGCGCGAGGGCAACGTGTTTCAGGACTCGGGCAGAGCGATTTTGAATTGCGAAGCGACGGGCATGAAGTGAAGGTTGACTATTTCTCTGCGGGAACTGAGCGCGTCGCATTGCTTCTGGCGCTGGACATTTCAGGTAGCACGCGCGAGATTCTTAGCCAGCAGCATGACGCTGCGCTCGCTCTGCTCTCTCGCTTCGGTCGCGGCTCGCGCGTGGCCGTTCTCTATTTCGGTGAAACTGCAAAGCTCGCGCTTCCCTTCACGACAGACACCAACGCCGTCTCTTCAGCCTTAAATCTTCCCAACGCATCTGAGCCACGCACGGCCATATTCGACGCAGCGGCCACAGCTCTTCGCGCATTTGACTCTGGAACCGCCGACCCTGCCGAGCGGCGCATCGTCGTACTGTTGAGCGACGGGCTTGATAATGCTAGTGGAACAAGGGCTGCGGCTGTGATAAAAGAGGCGCGAGAGCGCGGCGTCTCGTTTTACGTGATTCATCTGGCGCTATTTGAGCCGCGCGATGGGCGATTGCAGCCGCGCCGCCCGGCGAAAGGTTTTCGTGAGTTGGCCGAGCAGACGGGCGGCAAATATTTTCTGCTGGGCGACGTGGAGATGGCGCTCAACCCGCACCTGAATTACAATCTCGCGCCTGTCTTCAAGGCGATTGAAGAGGATTTACAGGGACAGTACGTTCTGGGGTTTTACCCGGCGAAGTCTGCGCGCGACAATCGCTTTCACCAGATAGAAGTCGCGCTATCGCCTCGCCATAAAAACAGGCTGCGTGTTCGCTCCCTGCGCGCGGGTTTCGTCTTACGCTCACAGTGAACAGCGCTTGGCTTTTTCATATTTATATTTCTCTCACAACGGGATTCTCTTAATCATGGCCGAGCAGAATGCAGAAGGTTTCCGCAAGATTCGACGCGCGCTTTTGAGTGTTTCCGATAAGACGGGAATTATTGAATTCGCCAGGGGCTTGAGCGAGTTCAATGTTGAGCTAATCAGCACCGGAGGGACTGCGACGGTTTTGCGCGAAGCAGGTCTGTTTGTGCGCGACATCTCGGACGTGACCGGGTTCCCCGAAATGATGGACGGTCGCGTCAAGACCTTACACCCTGGCATTCACGGCGGACTGCTTGCGCTGCGCGACAACGATGAGCATGTCGCAGCCATGCGCGAGCACAATATCGAGCCGATTGATATGGTGGTCGTCAACCTCTACCCGTTCGAGCAAACAATCATAAAGCCGGATGTAACGCTCGAAGAGGCCGTAGAGCAGATTGACATCGGCGGCCCTTCGATGATTCGCAGCGCCGCAAAAAATTATCGTGATGTCTCGGTTGTCGTATCCCCTACGGATTACACTGAAATAATCGAAGAGATGCGCAGATACGCAGGCGCTCTTTCACTTCCGACCAGAGAAGACCTGTCACGAAAAGCATTCCAGCGAACAGCAACATACGATATGGCTATCTTCACTTATCTTTCCGGAATCGATGATATGCGCGCAGGTAATCGCACGGGCATTAGCGGTATGACGGGCGGAGCTTCTGTAGATTTGAATGAACCACGCTCTCATCACATAGAAGATGCCACATCACCGCCGGATTACGCTCAGTGGACGATAAGGAAGATGTCAAATCTACGATACGGCGAAAACCCGCACCAGGCCGCTGCGCTTTATCTGACGGGTAAGCAGGGTGGAATAGGCGGTGCGGAGCTACTCAACGGCAAGGAGATGTCTTTCAACAACTATGTTGACGCGGACGCGGCGTGGCAACTTGTATCTGATTTCGACGAGATGGCGTGCGCTATAATCAAGCATACGAACCCGGCGGGCGTTGCGTTGGGCCAATCTGCGGAGGAGGCTTACCGACGCGCGCTTGCAACCGATCCGGTGTCAGCTTTCGGCGGCATAGTAGCGTTCAATCGAAAGGTTGACTTGGCGGCGGCACGCGCCGTTGTGGAGATTTTCACGGAAGTAGTGATAGCGCCCGGCTACGACGCGGACGCGATTGAGATACTGCGCACGAAGAAAAACCTGCGCGTGCTTCGCACCCCTTTGCCGGAACGAAATGAAGGTCTTGAGTTCAAACAAATCTCCGGCGGCATGCTGGTGCAGACGCGCGACACGCATCGCCTGACGAAAGATGATCTCAAAGTCGTGACACGGCGCGAGCCTGCCGGTGAAGAGGTTACCGCGTTGCTGTTCGCGTGGACTGTGTGCAAGCATACGAAGTCGAATGCGATTGTTTACGCGCGCAACGGGCAGACGGTCGGAGTCGGCGCGGGACAGATGTCCAGAGTTGATTCCGTAAAAATCGGTGCGATGCGCGCTCAACTGCCTCTTGAAAAGAGCGTGCTCGCAAGTGATGCGTTCTTCCCTTTCCGCGACGGCATTGACGAAGCCGCGCGTCATGGAATCACTGCGATAATTCAACCCGGCGGCTCCATGCGCGACGCCGAGACAATCATTGCTGCCGACGAACATAACCTCGCAATGGTCTTCACGGGCATACGGCACTTCAAACATTAACCCGCTAAAAGTTTTGGAGGAGCGAGATGACTGAAGTGGAAAGAATTCTGGATCAACTCAAACAAGCTTTTGAGGGCAACGCATGGCACGGCCCTGCTGTCGAGGAAGTTCTGGCGGACGTGACCGCAGAGCAGGCGGCAATGAAACCCATCGCGGACGCGCACAGCATATGGGAATTGACGCTGCACATTGCAGCTTGGGAGAGCGCGGGCACAAGGCGACTGCGCGGGGATCGCGCACAGCTAACGCCCGAAGAAGATTACTCGCCCGTCACGGACACAAGCGAAGATGCGTGGCGCGAGACTCGAAACCATCTTGAAAGAACTCACGAAGAGTTTCAGCATGAAATTGCGCGCTTGCATGATTCGCAACTGGATGAGCCAATACTTGAGGGCATGTCCTCCATCTATCGCACTCTTCACGGCATCATCCAGCACGACCTTTACCACGCAGGGCAGATAGCGATTCTGAAGAAAGCTTTTTGAGAAGGCGAAACCTTCACGGCTCGGCTTGCTCTCTCAACAGCATTTCGCTAATACTTGCCTCAAGACCCATATCTTTTATTTCAAGGAAGTGTAGTTAATGGCAGATATTGAACCACGCCAGGACGATAATAACGGCGAAAACGATGGCGAGAATAACGGCGAAGCGATTCGCTGCCGCTATTGCGGCCAACTGAACCAGACGCGCTCTACGGGCGGGCAGGCCATCTGTGGTCGCTGCCGGTTGCCCCTTTCGGACGCGCCGCACAAAAAGTTCGCAGACCTTGATAAGCACGACTACATTCATCCTGCGGATAGCCGCGCGCTCGCAGCCCTCAGAACGATTCCGGGGATTGATTCCGCGCTCAAAAAACTTCTGAAGGTGACAGGCGAATCGGCCATACGGGTCATCTTCACGGCGAGCGCAGTTAAAGTCACGCCGCACCAGTGCCCTGACCTTTACGCTAAATTGCAGGTGGCCTGCACAACTCTGGGCGTTGACATGCCCGACCTCTTCGTTCAGCAGAATCCAATCGTCAACGCCTTCACGGGCGGCGTGGATCGCCCTATCATAGTGCTTCACACCTCTTTGATAGAGCGCCTGACGGATGAAGAAGTGCTGGCCGTCGTCGCGCACGAGGTTGGCCACATACACGCCGAGCATGTTCTTTATCTGACTGCGGCGCGTCTCATAGAAGCGCTGGCAAATGTTGCGCTCGCCGCCTCGCCGCTTGCCGCTATCATTACGACGATTCTGTCCAGCACAATGCGCGCAGCGCTTCTGGCATGGGCCAGACGCGCGGAGCTTTCATGCGACCGCGCGGCGCTTCTTGTCACACAGGACGCCGACATCATAGGGCACACGATGATGAAGCTCTGCGGCGGAACGTTCGCATCCAAAGTTGACTACGATCAATTTTTAGCGCAGGCGCGCGATTTCCAGCGCAACTACGACGAGAAAGCGCTTGACCGCTTCTGGGCAGACATCATCTCTTCGGGCCTGACACACCCCTTCCCCGTATGGCGCATCTCCGAAATCATGAAGTGGGTCGAGAGCGGCGAATATCAACGGTTGATGCGCGGTGAACCGAAAAGCGCCGCAGCATAATTATCAGAAAGGCTCCCCATGTTAGAGAACAAATTCGGCATTGTTTTCGGCGTTGCCAACAAGCGCTCAATCGCGTGGGCGACCGCACAGGCTCTGCACGAAGCGGGCGCGCGCCTGGCTTTCACATATCAGGGCGAAAGATTGAAGGAGAATGTCGAGAGCCTGACGAGCGGCATGGACGGCGCGCTCGTTGTGCCGTGCGATGTGACGAAACAGGAGGAGGTGGATCAGGCTTTCGCTCGCGTCGGTGAAGAGTTCGGGCGGCTTGATTTTCTGATTCACAGCATAGCGTTCGCGCCGCGCGAGGCTCTGGACGGCGAGTATCTGGATACGACGCGCGAAGCTTTTCTGACTGCACTTGAAATCAGCGCCTATTCGCTGGCGCAGGTCGCGCGCGCAGCCGCGCCGCTCATGACCGAAGGCGGCAGCATAGTTACCATGTCTTACTACGGCGCTGAGAAGGTCGTGTCGGGCTACAACGTGATGGGCGTGGCGAAGGCTGCGTTGGAAGCGAGCGTCAGATACCTTGCGGCAGACATGGGCAAACGAAACATTCGCGTGAACGCGATAAGCGCCGGGCCTATTCAGACTCTATCGGCGCGCGGCGTTGCGAACCTCGGCACGATGATGAAGTATCACGCTGAAAAAGCCCCGCTGGGTCGCAACGTAGAGGCGCGCGAAGTCGGCAACACAGCGCTCTTTCTTTGCAGCCCGCTCGCTTCAGGGATAACAGGCGAAGTCATCTACGTTGACTGCGGCTACAACATCATGGGGATTTAGAGCACAACGCAAAGACCGTTCTTTGCGAACTTATATCTTTTCTTAGCGTCTTTGCGTCTTTGCGAGAAACCTTTTCTCACGCAAAGACGCAAAGGCGCTAAGAGGAACGCAAGGGTTCTGAATGACTCCGATGCTTTTTTGAAATGGATATGGAAGACCAAACAACTCCGAACGCCCATCCGCCGCGCACGACGCAGGACGAGCAACTGCTTGAGACGCCGAAGTATGAGGAATTCATCCACACGGATACATGGCGTGTCTTCCGCATCATGGGCGAATTCGTTGAAGGCTTCGACGATCTGGCGCACGTCAATCGCGGTGTATCAATTTTCGGCTCTGCTCGCACACCCGCAGACCATCCGCAGTACAATGCAGCGCGCGAAACCGCCGCGCTTCTTGCACGCGCGGGCTTCGCAGTCATCACAGGCGGCGGCCCCGGCATCATGGAGGCTGCAAACCGTGGCGCGTTTGAAGCGGGCGGCATCTCCATAGGCTGCAACATAGAGCTTCCTATGGAGCAGAAGCCGAACCCTTATTTGACGACCTACCTGAAGTTCAAATACTTCTTCGTGCGCAAGACGATGTTCGTCAAGTACAGTAATGCTTTCATCATCTTCCCCGGCGGCTTCGGCACTCTGGATGAGCTATACGAGGCGCTCACGCTTATTCAGACAAAGAAGATTAGAGATTTCCCTGTCATACTCTTCGACAAAAAATTCTGGGGCGGGATGCTGGAATGGATTAAGGACATACTGCTTGCCGAGAAGAAGATTGCAGAAAATGACCTGCGCCTTCTTCACCTGACGGACTCGCCGGAAGAAGTGGTCGAGATAGTCGTCCACAGTCAAAGCTCTTTGCGCAAGATCGAACAGGACATCTCGGATGATTTGAGAATCAGCACGTGAGATAATTTATTCTTTGACTTATAACGGGTTGCGATTGCGCGTAACACAGGTCAACACGCAATTGACTCAACCCATTTCATCCCTCATCGCTGCCGCCCTCATCCCTACTCTCAGGCGGTACTGACCTGTATGCTCCAGATTCAGGAATCTAACTTGGATTCGTGGCGGCGGCATCGCCCTGCGGCTCTTGCGAAGAGGCATGTTTGGGGTGCAGGACATTTGCTGTGAGCCATTCCAGGTAAGGAGCGGAGACGGCTGTAATGGGCAGCGCTATTATTTCTGGAGTTTCGTAAGAATGAAGAGCGCGCACTTCGCTTTCAAGCATCTCGAAATTAGCGCGCGTGGTTTTGGCAAGAAGCAGGTGCTCAGGCGCTCGCTCTATTGCGCCCTGCCAGCGATAAATTGATTCCATCTCAGGTAGAATCTGCACGCACGCGGCCAGGTGCGCGCCCACAAGCATCTCCGCAAGACGCGCAGCCTCTTCACGGCTCGCCGCCGTCATCAGAACCATAATCGCTTCACTCTCGGCGCTCATCCTTCGTCCGGCTCTACCTCTTGATCCTCTTCAAGCAATGTACCCGTTAGCGGAGTCGTATCATTGCCGAAGAAGGCTGTGTAAATTTCCAGTGCGCGGTCATAATCGCGCTCGTCAACCAGAACCCGCGCGCCCGGCGATGTGGAGGATAGCAGAGGTGAGAAGGCGTCCATGCCGCCCGACTGGACAGCAGCGCGTATGCCGTTCTGCTGAAGTATATCGCCAACCATTTCGGCCTCGGCGGGCGAGCCTATGTTGTGAAGAGGCACGAACCGCGCCTCGCTGCTGTCATGCACAGCCGTTTCCGGCGTCAGACGCTCGACCAGATCCGCGTCGTCATCAGGACAACGCTCTATACCCTTTTCGTATTCCGATTCGCAAACGGGACAGAACATAGATACTCCAAAGTAATAAGTGATGAGTGACGAGTGATAAGAGTTTAGCTCAACAACCGGCGCTTGTCACTTATCACTGCTTTATTGCGCTGGCCGCGCGCTCGAACAGAATCTCCTCGAAATTTGTCATGCGCTTGAACGCGCGGAAGCGGTCGTTGATCTCTTGATAAGTCAATCGTCGCACACGGTCTGTTCCGAACTCTTCGACGTTGAACGAGGCCATCACCGAGCCGAAGATCATTGCGCGGCGCATCGCAGGCTCATCAATCACGGGCTGGCTTGAAAGATAGCCCATGAAACCACCGGCGAACGTGTCGCCCGCTCCCGTCGGATCGAACACGGATTCCAGCGGGTAGGCTGGAATCGCAAAGTAGCTGTCAGATGTAAAGAGCGCAGCGCCATATTCACCGCGCTTTACAATCAGAGCTTTCGGCCCCATGCCGAGGACTTTATGCGCGGCGCGAATCAGATTCGGCTCGTCAACCAGTTGGCGCGCCTCTGCGTCGTTGATAATCACCACATCAACGCCCTTGATGGTTTCCAGTAGCGAATCTCGCGTAGTGCTTATCCACAGATTCATAGTGTCGAGCGCGACCAGTTCTGCTCCCTTGATCTGGCCGCGAACTTCGCGCTGCAAGTCAGGCTGAATGTTGCCCAGAAAAACAAGGCGGCAGCCTTTGGATTCATCCGAGAGCTTGGGCTTGAAATCTGCGAAGACGTTCAACTGCGTATCCAGTGTGTGCGCCGTGTTCAGGTCATAATCGTACCGGCCACGCCAGAGGAAAGTCTTTCCGCCTTCAACGCGCTCCAGATCATCCGTATTGATGTTATGCTCGGCGAAAACTTTTCCATCCTCTTCACCGAAATCGCCGCCGACCACGCCCACGATGCGCACATCAGTAAAATAACTGGCAGATAGAGAGAAGTGGCTGGCCGAACCGCCCAGCATCTTATCGCGTTTACCGAACGGCGTCTCAACAGCGTCGAAAGCCACAGACCCGACCACGAGCAAGGACATAAATTTTAAGTGCTCCTGTGAATGAAATGAAGAAGACAGTAGCCAGTAGCCAGCACGGAAGAGGTCTGGTAGCTTTCCAGATTGAATTGGATTGCTCAACCTCAAACGCTCAGTAATTCAATCTACTGATTGCCGGTAGCTGCTTACTGGCTGCTGGTTGTTACCGGCCCGCCTATCGACTGAAGATCGGACTCCGCTTGTTTGCGAAATTGGCTTTCCGGGAAATCGTGTATGAGTTTCGTCAAATATTCGCGCGCCGTGTCATGGTATTTTCCAAGCATGTTGTCGGGCACGGACTGCTTGCCCTTCTTCTGCGAAAGAAGAAGACTGCTCTCGCCTGCGATGAAGAGAACTTCGTCCATGTGAGCGAAGCCGGGGTTACCGGCCATTATCTCTTCGCACCTATCAAGCGAAGCCTTGTAGGCTTTCCTCAACTTGAAATACTGCCGCGCGACATCCAGATTATGCCTGGAGTCCGCCTCAACATCAGGCTCGCGCTGCGTAGAAGGATCAGGCCCCCTACTCGCTCTTCCTTGAGCATTAACGGCAAGCGACATCAGGCAAACCGACAACAGAACACTACCCATGATTACAAGCTTTTTCATAAATACCTCCGAAATAGAGTGATGAATGCAGAGTGCAGAGTGATGAATTAAAACAAGAACTTTTATCTTATTCATCATTCTGCACTCTGCATTCATCACTTGTATTTCCCTATGATTGCTTCCAGATTCTTCGCAGTCTCTTCAGGCCAGAGGTCTGGCTGAGTGAAGATTGCGCTTCGGAGCGCGTGGCCGCAGCCGCAGCCGCGCGGCTTGCTGCTCAGGTTCTTTACGGCTTCGCGCATGATTATCTGTGCGTTTCGAACATTCTTGTTCAGGCACTCTATAACTGTTTCGACCGTCACGGCGTCGTGCCCTTCATGCCAGCAGTCGTAGTCTGTGACGAGCGCGAGCGTCGCGTAGCAAATCTCTGCCTCGCGCGCGAGCTTAGCCTCCTGCAAGTTGGTCATGCCGATAACATCCATGCCCCACGAGCGATAGACGTTTGATTCCGCTTTCGTGGAAAAGGTTGGCCCCTCCATGCAGATATAAGTCCCGCCTCTGTGCGTCTTCACGTCCGCAGCTTTGCAGGATTCTTCCAGTACGTCGCCGAGTTCCCCGCAAACAGGATGAGCGAAAGCGACGTGCGCTACGATTCCTTCGCCGAAGAAAGTTGATTCGCGTGCGCGCGCTCGCGTGCGGTCAAAGAACTGATCCGGGATAACCATGTCGAGCGGCGCGTATTGTTCTTGAAGCGAGCCTACGGCTGAAGCCGAAAGGATTCGCTCTACGCCGAGCAGCTTCATTCCGTAAATGTTGGCGCGGAAAGGCAACTCCGTAGGTGTGATTCTATGTCCCAGACCATGACGAGGAAGGAAAGCCACGCGAACGCCTTCAAGCGTTCCTATAATATATGCGTCGGAAGGGCTGCCGAAAGGAGTCTCTACGCGCACCTCCTCTATCTCCTTCAACTCCGGCATCTGATACAAACCGCTGCCACCTATGATTCCAATCTGCGCTTTAACCATCTTAAGATTATGCCTCACCCGCAAAGGAGCTATTAAACGGCGACAAAAAACCACAAAAGACCTGTGCACAGAAAAATCCACGCTGCCAGTCCGGGTTTTCTCATCAATTCAGTTCCGAAAAAACCTGAACATCACTCGCCCGGAATGAACCCGTCCTGGCTTTCTTCAAATCCAATCGCGCGAAACTTGCCGCCCTCTTCAATCACACGACAGAGCGGTTGCTCGGGGTCGTGGTAGAAAAGACAGAGCCAGTTTTCGCGCGCGGCCAGCGGTATAAGGCGCTTCTTGGCTTCGAGCGTTTCCACAGGGTAAAGATCGTAGCCCATTATCCAGGCCGCAGGCACGTGGGCGCGTGTTGGCACAAGGTCTGCGAAACAGAAGAGCGTCGTGCCGCCGCTTGTTATGCGCGCGCATTGCATCGTGCGCGAATGTCCTGCAATCGTTTCCATGCGAAGACCGGGCGCAACCTCATACTCATCATCTTTCAACTCAAGCTGCCCCGCAGCTTGAAGTGGACGCCAGTTTTCCGGCAAATAGCTTGCGCGGTCGCGCTCACTCGGCGACTCTGCGTGCTCAAGCTCTGCGCGCGAAACGAAATAGCGCGCGTTCGGAAAACCTGGGACGGCGCGCCCTGTCTCATCCAGATGCGTGTTGCCGCCCGCGTGGTCAAAGTGCAGGTGCGTGTTGACAACTATGCTTATGCCATCGGGCGCGTATCCCGTTATAGCTTTCAAACTTTCGGCGAAAGGGCGCTCGCGCGTTATTCCGTAGATGGCCTCCTGTTTCTCAGACCACTTTTCGCCAATGCCCGTTTCAATAAGGATGCGCTCCTGCGGCGTTTCAATGAAGAGGCAGTTCATGTTGAGGCGAACCCGATTCTGCTCATCCGGCGGCGAAACCTTCTGCCAGAGGTTGCGCGGTACTACTCCGAACATAGCCCCGCCATCCAGCCAAAACTCTGTGTCGGGCACAACCTCAACTCGATAGTCCCCGAATAGCATCTCTCTCAAGAAAACGGTGAGCCGAGAACGGCTATCTTCTTCTGGGCTGCGGCCTCGCGGCAGGAGAAGCTTGAGCACCCGGCCTCGCGGCGGCAGCGTTACTGTTTCCGTGTGGATTAGCCTGCTGCTGCTGCTCTTCGACCTGTGACGGTATCTCGTCTTCATCTCCGCCCTGCTCGCCCGTAGGGATTCTGCCGCTGCCGCGCAACTCTTCCGGCGAAGGCGGCGCGACCGTAAAATTCTCCGCTACGGAGACATGCGAGCGCTGCACGATCTCGTCAATCAGCTTCTTGCGCTTCTCGTCTTCGACGGCCTCGCGCGCACGATCTTCAGCCGACTGCTGCGGCATGAATGGATTGGCCGACGGAGGCGGCCCGGCAGAGATAAGGATGTGACGCGCGCGAATCTGCTCTTCCGGCTGGCCGTTCGCTCCCGGTTGCGTGCGCCGCTCCTCTACCTGAATTATGTGGAATCCGTAATTGGTCTCTACCACGTCGCTTGTCTGGCCGGGTTGCAGCGAGAATGCAGCATCCTCGAACTGTTTGACCATCTGGCCGTGCCCGAACCAGCCGAGTTCCCCGCCCTGCTCCTTGCTCACAGGGTCTGCCGAATACTGTTTGGCGAGCGCTGCAAAGTCTTCGCCTCCGCGAACACGCTGCACAATCTCCTGCGCTTTGGCTCTGGCCTGATCCTGCGTCATCTCAGGATTTCGCTGCATGTACGCCTTGACTTCATCGTCCGTAGCTTTCGTCCGCTCGATTAATTGATCCTGCGCGTAGCGCTCTACAAGGAAGCGCGCCTGCTGAAGCATCACCTGCAACTCTGTCGCGCGGTCTCGGTCAGCACCGGCTTGAAGCGCCTTGCGCTCAGCAATCATGATCTGCGCCCACTGTTGTTGAATCTGCTTCTTCATGTCGTCCGAAAGAGTAGGCGGAATCTGAAAGCCAAGCCCCTGCGCATCCTCCAAAAATTGCTGGAACTTCTGATCCTGACCAGGCTCTTTCATGAAATTCTCAATCTCGGTCGGAGAAGCTATTGCGAAGACGGACGCTGCCTGCGTCCCGCCCTGCTGCTTGGAGATATAGCCCTGCGCGATGATGAGCGAGCGCATCAGATCAAGCTGTCGCTTCACTTCCGGCTTGTCCGCTATCCCTGCGGCGCGGGCGGCTTCCGCCAGAGAGAGCAGGCGCTTTAAATCTTCCGCGAATTTTTTGCGCGCGTCCGCATCGCTTGCAAGACGCTGGCGGTCGCGCGGCGATTGAAGCTCTGCCAGCTTTGACATGTCGTCAGCCGTCAGCGTCACGGCTCCTGCGCGCGTGGCTTTAACCTGCCACGCGATTAAGCCAGCGGAAAATAGAACCGCAACCGCGGCGGCTATCCATGCTTTTGTTGTTGAAGTCAAGGTGTAATAACTATCCTTTCAAATTAATGCTCAAGTCTCGCCTGGACATGCTCTACAAGTTCGACAAGCACACCGTTAGCCGACGAAGGGTGAATGAAAGCCACAAGGCAGTTGCCTGCGCCAACACGCGGGCTTTCGTCAATGAGGCGCGCCCCTTGCTCTTTCAACCTGTGAATCGTTGCGCGTATATCGTCAACGCGCACGGCGATGTGATGAATCCCCTGCCCGCGCTTCTCTAAAAATTTTGCTACGGGCGAATCCGCGCCCGTTGGTTCCAGCAACTCAATCCGAGGCTCGCCCACGGGCAGCATAGCAACGCGCACGCCCTGATCTGCGACTTCCTCAACATCAACAACCTCAAGCCCAAGCGCGTCGCGCCAGAAACTCAATGCATCATCAAGAGAGCGTGTGGCAATCCCTATGTGTTCAAGTTTCATAACAAGTCCGGAGTCTGGAGTCTCAGAGTCAGAAGACGAAAAGCTTTTAGCTTTTGACTCCGGACTCCGGATTCTCGACTCCAGACTTGAGTAATTCTTCAACTGCCGAATATGGATCGCGCTGCTTGGCGGCGACTTCCGCACTCAAACGTTCGAGTTTGTCAGATGCCGAATCTGCGCCGAGAGTTCGCGCCAGCAGTCGTTCGCGCAGGAGTTCCAGTATGCGCCAGCGCGCAATTGCATGGCGACGTTCCTGGCCTGCTCCAGCCTCTTTCAAAAACTCCTGATAACGCGCGATTGCCGCCGCTAAATCCTCTATGCCCTTGTTCTCGGTCGCAATCGTTTTCACTATCGGAGGATTCCATTGATCCTCTCGCATAGCGAGCGACAGTAAAGCTTCCAACTCTTTTTCTGTTCTGAGAACGCCTTCGCGGTCGGCCTTGTTGATGACGAAGACATCGCCAATCTCCATTATGCCCGCTTTGATGGTCTGAATGTCGTCGCCCATGCCAGGCACTAACACGACGACGGAAACATCCGCAGCCTTTACAATCTCAACTTCATCCTGACCTACGCCGACAGTCTCAACTATTATCTTCTCGAATCCTGCGGCATCCAATATTGCAACCGCGTCAACTGTGGCACGCGCTAACCCGCCAAGGTTGCCGCGCGTAGCCATCGAGCGAATGAAGACTCCGGGGTCAAGGCCGAGCGTCTGCATTCTGATTCGGTCGCCTAAAATCGCCCCGCCCGAAAAAGGGCTTGAAGGATCAACGGCGATTATTCCTACGCGCTCTTTGCGCTTGCGATAAAGAAGAGCGAGCTTGTCAACGAGCGAAGATTTTCCAGCGCCGGGCGAGCCTGTGATTCCAATGATGAGCGCGCGACCGGTGCGCGGAAAAATCTCTCTCATCAATTCGGCGGAATCCGCCGCGCCGTCTTCAACCTTAGAGATTGCACGGGCGACAGAGCGCGCATCTCCGCCGAAAATCTTCTCTATGAGATGAGAGCCGCTCATGATTCAACGCAGGCTCAGTGCGCGTCTTCCCTGCTCTTCGGCACGAACTTGACAAGCCTCAGGCGTGTGCCCGTCCACTGGTAATAGTAGAGACCTGTTTTCGGATTATCGCTATTGGCTTCGCTTGCGGGCGCTCCGGACAGCACCAGAAGGCGGCTGTTCGGCTTGAACTGTAATCCCTCGTCATTATCTGACCAGTAATAAATAGGGAAACCGCCCAACTCGTTTGGAAAGTAGACCGTGCCCGTCTTCGCATCAATGATTGCCGCATCCACACAACCTGCGCCGCATCCCCATTGAACCAGCGTGTAATGGCCTGCGAAATTAACTCCTTCGCTTGCGCCCTCGCGCAAGCGCGTGCGGAATGAGTTTGCGCCCCTCGTGCTACTGAGATTCACGGGCGCGCGCCTTCCTCTGTACACAGGCGCGGAATAGTCTTCAAAGCGAGGAGTGGATTGCGGTCGCGCAACAGAGCCTATGAACAGCAGGCCGATAACGGACAACGCAGCAAACATCTTTCTCATAAATATTCGGAAGCGCCTTTCTATTGCTTCAAAAGCTCGCGCGCGATAACTATACGCTGAATCTCTGAAGTCCCTTCACCAATGGTGCAGAGCTTCGAGTCGCGCCAGTATTTTTCGGGCGGATAGTCTTTCGTATATCCATAACCGCCGTGAATCTGTATAGCCTCTTCGCAAACCTTCACGCTAATCTCCGATGCGTAGAGCTTCGCCATAGAAGATTCTTTCGTGACTCTCTTGCCCTGATCTTTCAAGAAAGCCGCACGGTACATCAGAAGGCGCGCGGCCTCGATCTGCGTAGCCATGTCTGCGAGCTTAAATTGAATCGCTTGAAATTCAGATATTGGGCGACCGAACTGCTCGCGCTCTTTTGAATAGCGTAGAGCCGACTCATATGCGCCTTGCGCGATGCCGATTGCGAGAGCGGCGATTGATATGCGCCCGCCGTCCAGAATCTGCATCGCCTGTATGAATCCTTCGCCCTCACTGCCCAGGCGATTTTCATCCGACACGAAGCAATCTTCAAAGACAACGCTCGCCGTCTCAGAAGCGCGCAGGCCGAGTTTGTTCTCCTTCTTCGACGGAGCGAAACCTTTCATCCCCTTCTCGAAAATAAATGCGGTGATGCCCTTGCTCCCTCTTGAACGATCCGTCGAAGCGACTGCGACGCAAGTGTCGGCGTGAATCGCGTGCGTGATGAAATTCTTCGAGCCGTTCACAACCCAACCGCCATCCTGTCTTACGGCAGTCGTCCTCGTTCCCGAAGCATCTGACCCGGCGCTCGGTTCGGTCAATCCCCACGCGCCAAGATGCTCGCCCTGCGCAAGCGGCACCAGATATTTACGTTTCTGCTCTTCCGTCCCGAAAGTGTAGATGTGATTCGAGCAGAGAGAATTGTGCGCGGCAACGGATATTCCAACCGAGCCGTCAACGCGCGACAATTCTTCTATGATCGTCGCGTATTCAACGTAACCCATACCTGCGCCGCCATATTCTTCCGGGAAGATGACACCCATAAGTCCAAGTTCGGCCAATTTAGGCAACAATTCAACGGGAAAATGCTGCGACTCGTCCCACTCCATCACGTGCGGCGCAATCTCAGCTTCCGCAAATTCGCGCACGCTCATTCTTACTTGTTGCTGCTCTTCCGAAAGTTCGAAATCCATAGACCCCTCTGAACAAAGTGATAGGTGATAGATGCGAGAACACCCACCTATCACCCATTACCTATATGCGTACCATTCTACCTTAACTGCGCCCTAAACCGTGACCCGCGCCGCGCACTTTCGCCTTTGCAGGCGCTCCTTTTTTCTGCCTTCTGCTCATGAAGCGTGCGACTTCTGCGGGCGCGAGCCTGCGCCAATCTTTCGGCTTCAGGCGCTCGTCACGAAGAAACCCTATTCGCGTGCGGCGCAACTTTAGAACCGAGTGACCAATCAAATCGAACATGCGCCTTATCTGCTGGTTGCGTCCTTCGCGCAAGGTAACTTCAAACCATGAGTTCGTATCCGTCTCGTCAAGCCTTTTGATTACCGCAGGAGCAGTTCGCACTCCGTCTTCCAGTTCCACGCCGCGACGAAGCCTGTTAATTGCGCTATCGGACGGCACGCCCTTCACCTTAACCTCATAAACTTTCTGAACATGATTGCGCGCAGACGTTATGAAGTTAGTAAACTCGCCGTCATTTGTAAGCAGCAGCAAACCTTCAGTGTTGAAATCCAGACGACCAACCGGGTGAATACGACCGAGAGAAGCGGGCAGCAACTCGGTCACGAGCGGTCTTCCTTCCGGGTCGGCCACGCTCGACAGAAACCCTCGCGGCTTGTGTAGAAGCACATAAACCTTCTCGCGCGATTTCAACAGCGGGTTGATGAGACGACCGCGCACCTTTATGTGATCGCGCTCCGCGTCGGCCTTAGTCCCCAACTCGGTCACGACCTCGCCGTTAACAGTCACCTCGCCGGCGCTAATCATCTCTTCAGCGTGACGACGCGATGCAATGCCCGCTTCGGCAATCAATTTTTGTAAACGCACTTTCATAAGAACTGTTTTCAGTTTCTAGTTTTCAGTTTTAAGAAAACCATCCACGCTGAAAACTTAAAACTGAAAACTTAAAACTATTCACCCGCCAGCCAAATCTTCAAAGTCTTCAATGCTAGGCAGCTCAGATAAATCTTTCAGGCCGAACTGTATTAGAAACTCTTTCGACGTGCCGTACATCATCGGCCTGCCAATGGTCTCTTTTCGTCCCTTTGCGACGATGAGGCGTTTGTCCAGAAGAGTCTTGATTGCCGAGGGAGATTGCACGCCGCGAATCTCTAAAATTTCAGGGACGGTTATAGGCTGTTTGTAAGCGATGACGGCGAGCGTTTCGAGCGAGGCCAACGAAAGCTTTGCGCTAGGGCGCGATTTCAGAAATGCGCGGACGTGTTCGTGAAATTCGGGGCGCGTGGCTATCTGCCAGCCTCCGGCCACCTCGCGCAATTGAAGACCGCCGTTGCGCTCGTTGAATTCCTGTGCCAACTCTTCCACGGCTGTCTCTATCCAGTTGCTATCTTCTTTCAGCACGGCGGCAATAGTTTTGACCGTCAACGGCTCTTCCGAGACGAAGACCAGGGCTTCAATTATTGCCATCAACTCGGCTATGCTTCGCACGCTCGGAGGCGCTTCGTCGTCTGAGGGCGATTCCGCGCCGTTCGTAGCGCCCGCCTGCTTCAAGTCCTCTATCGCGTCCTCGCGGTCAGCGTCGTGAATCACAGCGCCTTCATCTTCCACGTAATCGAATTCGCCGTTGTGACTTTCGTTCTGAACATCTTCAGAAGCTACGGTCGAGACAGCGTTCGTCTCTATCTCTTTAATCTCTTCGCTCATAATCTCTCTAGCTCGCAACGCGGGCGACTATCTCGCCGAAAGTTTCTTTCTGAATCAGGCTGATTTCTGTGGTGCGCACAAGTTCAAGCACGGAGAGAAAAGCAAGCACAAGCTCTCGGCGCGAGCGAGCACGCGCGAAGAAGACGCGCAGGTTAAGTTCGCCCGACGAGAGCACCATGTTGCGCAGGCGTTCGAGCATCTCGGTCATGCTTATCTCCTCGCGCTCAATCTCTAGCTGAACCTCCTCCTTGTGCCGCGCCAGAATCTCCTGAAAAACTTTCAAAAGATCGAACAGACCGACCGCCACTTCAGGATTGTTCTTATCCGTCTCTATCTCGCCGCGCTTGAACACCGCGCGCTCTACAGTTGCACGAGTCCAGAGCATCTCGGCGGCGGCTTTGTACTTCTGGTGCTCAAGCAGTTGGTTGATGAGCAGCTTACGCGGGTCATCTTCATCTTCTTCAACGGGCGCAAACGGGTCGCGCGGCAGCAGCATCTTAGATTTCAACTCTATCAGCGTGGCCGCCATCACTAAAAAATCGCCAGCGATGGCGATGTCCAGTTCTTTCATCAACTGCAAGTAGTGCAGGTATTCGTCCGTTATGCGCGCGATAGGTATGTCGTAGATGTCCACCTGCTCCTGGCGAATCAGGTAGAGCAGAAGGTCTAGCGGCCCGCTGAATTCGCCCAGCACGAGCTTCAATTCGTCGCCTCCGGCCTCCGGGATAATCTCAGGCTGAGCGCCCGCGACGCTGATAGTTGTCGTGCCGGATGTCGTCGGCTGTAATTCCTGTGTGTCGCTCACCTTGTCCCTCCAATTTCAGTGTGCGGCGCGGCGAACGCCTTTCAATCCCATGCGCTCTTTCACATGGTCGAGCGTGACGGCTGCGATTGATTCTGCGCGCGTGTAGCCGCCCACAAGTAAACGGTCTAGTTCTTCGTCGCTGATTGCGTGAATGCGTTCCTGAATCGGTCTCAAAAATTCGATTGTTATGTCGGCAAGCTCGCCTTTAAGCTGCGCGTAACCCTTTCCGGCGAAATGCGCTTCAACCTCTTCCGGGCGCTTGTCCGTGAGCAGATGATAGATCGTCAGAAGGTTTGTTATTGCAGGGCGAGATTCGTCGAATCGAATCTCCGTGCCTGAGTCTGTGACGGCGCGCTTGAATTTTCTGGCGATGTCATCAGGACCATCGAAAAGATTGATGCTGCCGCTCGCCTCTTCGTCAGACTTTGACATCTTCTTCAAAGGGTTTTGCAGCGACATGATGCGCGCACCTACTTTGGGAATAAATGGTTCGGGCACGCGAAACGTCTCGCCGTAGTCGCGGTTGAAACGTATGGCTAGATCGCGCGTCAACTCAAGATGCTGTTTTTGATCGTGGCCTACTGGGACAAGCTCTGTCTGGTAAAGCAAAATATCTGCGGCCATGAGTGCAGGGTAATCAAAAAGCCCTACGCTAACATTCTCGCGCTGCTTCTTCGCTTTCTCCTTGTATTGCGTCATGCGCTCAAGCTCGCTCATGCGCGTGATGCAGTTCAGAATCCACGCTAATTCCGTATGCGCGGCAACATCCGATTGCACGAAGATGGTGGAAACTTTCGGATCAATGCCGATTGCAAGGTAAAGGCGCGCGAGGTCTCTTATCTTCGTCGCAAGAACCTCCGGCTCCTGCGCGACTGTGATTGCGTGCAGATCAACTATGCAGAAGAAGCTCTCGTACTCGTGCTGCAAAGAGACCCAGTTGCGTATCGCGCCGAGATAATTGCCAAGATGCAGATTGCCTGATGGTTGGATGCCGCTAAAAATTCTTTTCATTTAGTTTCAGAAGACTCCAACGAATACTATATGCCAGGCAATCGGCATCACCACCCTCCAGATAACACCGAAAACGCCTGTGAATGCAGCGATGAAAAGCAGCATATAGCCGTAGCGGTCAAATGCTTCCAGGGCAGAGCCAAAGTTAGCCGGAAGTATACTGCTTAAAATCTTGCTTCCATCCAGCGGGGGTATCGGCAGGAGATTGAAGATGCCTAGCGCGACATTCAAGGTGAAGAACGTACTCAACAGCTCGACTGCACCGAGCGCAATGGGCGAATCTGTGTTTGCCGGAATCAACCCCTCGCCGCCTATCATTATCACTCCGGTTTGATAGAGAATCCGAATAGCAACGCCAGCCGTGATAGCGATGATGAAATTGCAGATAACGCCTGCAATAGACACCCAGAAATTAGCCACACGCTTGTTACGCCACTTCAAAGGATTCACAGGCGTAGGCTTGGCCCAGCCTATGACCGGAGCATGAGTGAAAAAGGCTATAGCTGGAAAAAGAAGCGTTCCAATGGGGTCAACGTGCGCGGCGGGGTTGAGCGTGATGCGACCGCGCAGACGCGCCAGATCGTCGCCGAATCTGTTTGACATCCAGGCGTGGGCTGACTCGTGCACGGAAAGCGAAAAGATCAGCGCCACCATGTAAAGGATGAATTGCCCGATTGCATTGCTTCCTAACATATTTGCGATAAAACCATTCAATAAACCGAGTTCCCACTCACACTAGCATGCACATCAAGTGCTGTCAAAACAGTTGATATCAACGCAAAAGTGTACCCTTAATGCCGAGCGGAAGACTGTAAACGGCCTCGTTTGTCGCCACAACCATATCGCCCGCTGCGCTGAATGCCAGACCCACTACGTTCATCCCCGCGACGAAGAGGCTAGCGGCTCTGCCATCTGGCATGATACGCACGATGCCGCGCCGCCCGCGTATAGAGGCCGCGACGTATAGATTTCCTTCGCTGTCGAAAGCAAGCCCCTGCGGGCGTCCGAGTCCGCGATAGAAGTCGCTCTTCTGGCCTCGCTGGTCTATTCGTATGACAGCATCGTGGCTTGAAACCGTTGGGCCTGTAACGTAGAGAGCATCGTCCGGGCCAAAAGCCAGATGGTAAGCAGAAACCGAAGGCTCAAGCTGCGCCCAGAGTTCAGCTTCGCCTATGCCGCTCACCCTGTAGATTGTGCCCGTGCGGTCGCCAACGTAAAGCCTGTCTTCCATGTCGAATGCAATGCCGGTAGCAATGCCCAGATTTTGAGCGAAAGGCGCAGGCTCGTTGAAATGTGTGACGCGATAGACGGTGCCGTCCAGTCGGCTCGTGACGAACATCTGTCCGGATTTGTCGAAAGCTATTCCGGTCGGATTCGTCACGTCGCCCGAAAAATCGTTGACATCGCCGCTGGCTTCGATGCGAAATATCGTGACGGGGAAGTGCTGGCCGCGCGAGCCTGAGCGAGTCACGTAGAGCGAGCCATCGTCCGGGTCGAAAGCGGGATTAGCAACGGGGTGTAAATCTTCGGCAAGTTTTCTTCCAACCAGACAACGAGCAGCATCGGAACGCTCCCCGGCGCTCTCTATTCTGACTTCGACTTCGCCGCTCGCTGCATCCTCCGGCACAAGCGCAAGCAGCCGCCTGGTCGAAGCAGCAACAAGATGTGCATGCCTCTCTGCAAACGACGCCTGACAGGTGAGAAGATCGTCCGTATCGAAATCTGTGCAATCAATCGCCACTTCGCCGCCCGGAATTGCCGCCGCCGGATCAACACGAAGAATCCGCCCCGCTCTGCTCATCGCTTTAGCACTCTACTCCCAATTAACCTTCGCGCTCCCGAAGACCAAACGCAACCCGTTTCAGCCGAACTTTGTATTTCGGATTTTAGATTTCAAATTTGAAATCATACAGCGCGAGTTTCAACAACCGAATTTCCGAACACTATACGCTGCACGCGCAAGCAGTGTCGAGGAATGAAAAAGCAGATGCCGAATGCCGGATGTCAATCAAATGCTTTTTCATCCTCACCCTTGCCTTTCTATGCTATAATGTTTCCCGGTCAAGCGAGTTTCCCCTTAACGCTCTTCCATCGAAGAGCGTTTCTGTGCTTTTGAGCGCCGAGCCTTGACCGTTAAGAACACACGATGTTCATGCGACCTTTCGGCGGCAATACGCCGAACAACAGTCTGAGGATTCTCACAGCGTCCGACCATTCCCGCTCGCTTCAATCTTTCTGTAATTTGTCAGGTCACGGACGATGGACGATAGACGATAGACGATTGACGATTGATTATCCTCTGTCGTCCATCGTCCATCGTTCATCGTCCACCGTCCACCGTCTGTATTTATGAATGTTCAAGGTAACACGCAAGGGCTGAAGGCGAACCAGTTGCGCCGCATAGAGAAGCTTTACCAGCGGCGAATCTCGCCACACCAGATAGTCACTCCTGAATTCGCGCGCCAGATGTCGGAGCTTTCGCATGAGACGCGAAGACAGATAGGCGTATTGATTGACCGCAAGGGCTACGTTGAATATGTGGTGGTTGGCGATGCGCGTCGCATAGAGTTACCGGATTTCAAGCGCGTGCGCGTGGGCGCAGACCGTTTTCGCGGCCTTCGCTGCGTGCATACTCACTTGCGAGGCGAAGATTTGACGCAGGACGATTTGACCGATCTCGCTCTGCTGCGTCTTGATTTGATGGCCGCAATTGATGTTGACGAGCGAACTGGTCTGCCCAATCTTGTGAGAGCCGCGCACCTGCTTCCTTCGACCGTTGCCGAGTTGGACTCAGCGTCTAAGGCAAAACCTTTCGCTTTTCTCAAGCCGACTCACCCTGCCCAGATTGATATTGATTTCCTGGAACTCATTAACTCGCTCGAAGAGGAGATGGCGCGCAATCGTCGCACAGCCCGTCGCGCAGATGATAGAGAGCGCGCGATTCTCGTAGGAGTCACGACCACTTCCCTTTCGGAAGCGGAAGAGTCAATGGCGGAGCTGCATGAACTGGCGGCGTCCGCGGGCGTTGTCGTTTTAGACGAAATCATACAGCGCAGGCCGCAGATTGATCCGCGCACTATTCTAGGCAAAGGCAAGCTGGAAGACCTGCTCGTTCGCGCGCTTCAACTCGGCGCTGACCTGATTATTTTCGACCGTGAGCTATCGCCCGCTCAGGTGCGCGTCGTTTCGGAAGAGACCGACTTGAAGATTATTGACCGCGCGCAGCTAATTCTGGACATCTTCGCCCAGCGCGCTCAGTCGCGTGAAGGCAAGATTCAAGTCGAGTTGGCTCAGTTGAAATATCTTCTGCCTCGTCTTATCGTCGGGCACGATTCTGCGTTCTCACGTCTGGCTGGCGGGATAGGCGGGCGCGGCCCCGGCGAAACGAAGCTTGAAACAGACAGGCGGCGCGTGCGCGACCGTATACATCGTCTGGAGAAAGAGATTGAGACACAGCGCCAGCGCCGCCACGAGCGGCGAAAAGAGAGAACAAGACACCAGCTACCCGTTATTTCAATCGTCGGCTACACAAATGCAGGAAAGTCCACGCTCCTGAATACGCTCACGGCCAGCAGCGTACATGCGGAGCAACGCATGTTCGCTACGCTCGACCCGACTTCGAGACGATTACGCATGCCGCGCGAGCAAGAGGTCATCATCAACGACACTGTGGGATTCATACGCGACCTGCCGCCCGATTTGATTGCAGCTTTCCGCGCCACTCTGGAAGAGATAAACGAAAGCGACCTGCTTATTCATCTGGTGGACGCATCGAACCCGCGCGTCGCGCAGCAGATCGAATCGGTGGAGAGAATTTTGCGGGACCTGGGCTACGAGCATATACCGCGCCTGCTTGTTTTCAACAAAGCCGATATGGTTGACGAGCAGACGCTTGAATCCGTGATGCGCGCCAACTGTCAGAACGGCGCGCGCGAGTGCGTCGCCGTTGCGGCGATTAAAACCGCGACGCTTGCGCCCATGCTCGAAAAAGCAGGCTCAATCCTGGCGCGTAATCTTGTAGATCAGGTTAAGAGGTTGCCCGAAGCGAATGAAGAAGAGCAGATGGCGCTCTCTAAAGTTGAATTAACCCTGTAATGAGCAGACGTAGCACACGTTTCAACAGTCCACAAAATCAGGCACGCGAACTGGTGCGGCGCTTCGTGGTAGTTCCATTCCGGTGGCTGTCGCCGACGATGCGCTTCCTCATAGGTTTCTCCGTCCTCGTAATCCTGACAACACTTCTGATAGCAACGGCACGCACTCGCACTTCTGTGGAAGATTACAAAGTGGGCGACATCGTGCGCCGCACCGTTATCTCTCCCGCAGACATCGGCGGCATTGATTACACCGAAACAGTTCGCCGTCGCACCGCTGCGATGGAGTCCGTGCGCGCTGTCTTCAACTTCAACCCTACGCAGTCTGAAAATGCCGTGCAGATTTTTCGCTCTTCATGGGAAGAGTTGCAGCGACAGTTTGAGTCTAAAGCGCAGGGAAGAAGAGAGCCGGAGTGGCCCGGCATAGGTGGACAGGCTGTTTCCCGCGCGATCATCGCTCACAAATTCGACCCGAACGATTTCGCTCGCCTAACCAGAATCTTGCGCGAGACGAGTGACGGCTACATTTACGAGGACACGGACGCGGATCGTCTGGCGCAGGATATTGTGCTGGTGGATGCGCGAACGCCCGGCGTCGAGACGGTGCTGACGATGGCTATGAGCCGCATGACTTCGCAGACGAAAGCGCGGCAGAACTTGAGAGAGCGGCTGTCGGAGATGCGCGGCTGGACGGCGGAAGAGCAGTCGGCGCTAGCCGCTGCCATGCTGCCCCTTGTGAAGCCGAACGTCATATTCGATCAGATCGCAACCGAAAACTCACGCGACGCTGCCGGACAGAGGGTTTCACCTGCCGACCTTTCGCTAAAACGAAACCAGGTCATCGCGCGAGAAGGCGACACGGTAACGCAAGCGATGCTGGTGCAGTTCACAGCCATACGAGCTTACGCCAAGCGGGGTCGTCCCTGGCACAATTTTCTGGGACTGCTGTTTATAGTCGCAGCGCTCTACTGGCTCGCATGGGAGTTCATAGAGCATCGCAGCACAGCCGTTCAACTCACCCTCTCCGTCAGAAAAGCTTTCGCACTGGTTGGCGCGTCCGTGCTGGTTCAGACAGTGTTGATGCGCGTGGGCTTCATCATCGCAGACAGCATCGCTAACAAGAGCGAACGCGCGCCATTTAACGATCCGGCCATCTGGAATTTCGCAATCCCCTTCGCATCTGCGGCGCTTCTCGTTGCTCTTCTCGTTGACACACAGCTTGCCCTGATAACAGGGTTGATGACAGCGCTCTTCGCAGGAATGCTGGCTCCATCCGGGATAATGCAGACGCTCTACGCTATGGCCTCGTCAGCCGCAGCGATTTACGGCATAGGCCGCTACCGCGAGCGACAATCCGTCACCGTTGCAGGATTGGTCGTAGCGGGACTGAACACGATCATGGGCATTTCGCTCATTGCATACGCTCAGCAACCGCTGACGCTGAATACAATTTTGCTGGTAGCGGGATGCGGCGTTGTGGGCGGTCTGCTCACCACTGTGTTCACAGCCGGAGGTCTGCCCGTCAACGAATCAACGTTCGGCATTCTGACGGACGTTAAGCTGCTGGAGCTTTCAAACGCAGACCTGCCTGTGCTAGGGCAACTTGCTATAAGAGCGCCTGGAACGAACCAGCATTCGCACGCCGTAGGTCAACTTGCAGAGGACGCTTGCAGAGCAGTTGGCGCTAATCCTCTGCTCGCACGCATCGGCGCTCTCTATCACGATATAGGAAAACTCGCCGCGCCCAACTATTTCGTTGAGAACCAGCAGGGCGTCAATCCGCACGACCGTTTGAAGCCTTCGCAGAGCGCGCGAATCATCACGAGCCACGTGACCTACGGGCTGCGACTTGCGAAAGAGATAGGACTGCCTAAATTTATTGCAGATTTCATCCCGCAGCATCACGGCACGCGCACGCTACATTTCTTCCTGCGAAAGGCTCAGGCTCAGGCCGAGCCGGGCGAAGAGGTCAACGAGACAGAGTTTCGTTATCTGGGGCCACGGCCTCAGTTCAAAGAGTCTGCGATAATGATGATTGCGGATTCATGCGAGGCGGCGGCGCGCACGCTCGCGCGTCCAGACCCTGAGAGTATTCGCATCATCGTCAACAAGATAGTTGACGCAATTGTGAGCGACGGACAACTGGACGAATGCAACCTCACGCTGCGCGAATTAACGACGATACGCGAAGCCATCATCACCTCTCTGACGGCCATTTACCACGCGCGCATAGACTATCCGGGCTTCACGCCGCCCATGACGACCTCGCTTCCCTCGCTGCCCCGCGCCGAGTTTGACTCCGAAGAACGCGGCATCAGCTACAGCCGTACATCAGAAGTTCCAATCAGTAAAGGTGGCGAAGTAGAAGACGAAGCGATAACGAGAGAGCAGTTTTAAGTTTTTAGTTTTCAGTTTTAAGTAAAAGCTTTTCGCTACTTGCTGAAAACTAAAAACTTAAAACTGCTCTCAGCTTCTCGTATGTGGTCGAGAGGTCTTCGGGGAGGACGCGGGTTTCGCCCACGGTTGTCATGAAGTTTGTGTCGCCGACCCATCTGGGCAGCAGGTGAAGATGTATGTGCTGGTCAACGCCAGCACCAGCGGCTCGTCCCATGTTCATGCCCAGATTGAATCCGTGCGGGCTGTAGGCTTCGCGCAGAGCCGACTGGCAGCGCTTCGCCAGATCCATCATCTCGTCTGTGACTTCTTTGGGCGCTGAATCGAATTCGGAAAGGTGCGCGAAGGGGACGACCATCAGATGTCCGCTCACGTAAGGATATAGATTCAGTATGATGAAGTTGTGCGCGGCTCTGTGCAGGATAAACTTGGTTTCATCGCTGCCCTCATCTTCGAGCAGCGAGCAGAAGACGCACGCGGGCTTCTCCTGACTTCTGTTATCGGCGTTCGATGCGATGTATGCGTAGCGCCAGGGACTCCAGAGTCTGTCCACGACCGCTCACTTTCCGATTAGGACTACATGATTGGAGGCGTTGGATTGTTATCGCCCGCTTCACTATTGCCATTGCCGCCCGCGTCGCTTCCGGCTGAAGAGTCAGGTTCGGCAGCACCGGAGTCTGACGAAGGCTGAGCAGGAGCGCCCTCTTCGTTAATAAGCTCTTTAAGTTCCTTGCCGGGCTTGAAGTAAGGGACACGCTTGGCGGGGATGTTTACGGGGTCGCCCGTCTTGGGATTGCGGCCACGCCGCGCGCCTCGCTCTCTCACGCGAAAGCTGCCGAAGCCGCGCAGCTCTATCTTCTCGCCCCGGTTGAGCGTCTCTATGATGCTCTCGAAAACTATCTCGACCAGACGCTCGGCGTCCTTCTTTGTCAACTCAGCCGCACGAGCCACATCTTCAACCAGCTCTGCCTTCGTCATGCAATCACCTCGCTACTACTGTCGCACTTTCTGAATTCGGCGCGCCAACTCCTACCCAAGTTAATAAATCTTTCTGTGAGAGGGGCTGCATATCCTGTGATATTTCGCGTACAGTAGCAGAAAACCTTGCTCCGCCGCAAGACAAAACCCTCTTGCGGCCAACATTTTACGACCGATATTAGTTTGGAAAGAAAGGATGGGAAGGTAGAGGTTAGAGATTAGAGGTTAGAGGTCGGAGGTTAGAGGCTAGAGGTCAGTCAAATGCTTTCCACTGACCTCTGATCTCTGACCTCCGACCTCTACCTTATGTTTCTTCGTCTTCGTTCGAGCCGCTTTTTGCTCCGTAGAAATCCGCAAGCTCGGCCAGAGACGCCATGCCGCTCTTGGCTTCTGTCGAATAGCTCTTCACGTCAACAACAGGCTCGTCACGTCCGACGGCGCGCGCCGAGAGACCTATCTTCTTGGTCTCAGGATCGATCCTGAGAATTTTGAAGTCCATCTCCTGCCCCATCTGCACAACGTCTTCAGGCTTTTCAACTCGCTCGTCCGACAGTTCCGAGATATGGCAGAGACCTTCCAGGTTGTCGGCCAATTCTACGAACGCGCCGAAATTTGCGAAGCGAGCGATTTTGCCGCGAACTACATCGCCCGGCTTGTGCTCAGAGACGAATTTCTCCCATGCGTTAGGCTCAAGGTCTTTGATGGAGAGCGAGAGACGGCGGTTTTCCGTATCAATGCTGGTGATGACAGCCTCTATCTCCTGCCCCTTCTTCAAGATTTCGCTAGGGTGCTTGATGCGCTTTGACCACGAAATGTCCGAGACGTGAACGAGTCCGTCAACACCATCTTCGATCTCGATGAATGCGCCGAAGTCTGTGAGGTTGCGTACACGACCGCGCACGCGAGAGCCGACCTGATAGCGCTCGCGCAGGGTTTCCCACGGATTAGACTGCACCTGCTTCATTCCTAAACTGATGCGCCGCGCCTTAGAGTCAATGCTCAAGACTTCTACATCTACTTCGTCGCCCTCGTTCACAACTTTGCTGGGATGCTTGATGCGCTTGGACCAACTCATCTCTGAAACATGCACGAGTCCTTCTACGCCCGGCTCAAGTTCTATGAACGCGCCGTAATCGGCAACGCTCGCAACTGTTCCTTTGAGTCTGCGTCCAACCGGGAAGCGCTCTTCTACGCTGGCCCAGGGGTCTGGCAACAACTGTTTGTAGCCCAGAGAAACACGCTCGCGGTCGCGGTCGAACTTGAGAACCTTGACCTGCACATTGTCGCCGACTTTGAAAATTTCGCCGGGGTTTTGCAGCCGTCCCCAACTCATGTCCGTTACATGAAGCAGACCATCAATGCCGCCGAGGTCAACGAATGCGCCGTAGTCAGTCAGGTTCTTTATCTGACCTTCAACGATGATGTCCTCTTCAATCTGGTCTAACGTCGCGCCCTTCTTGTCTGCGTTCTGATCTTCAAGTACGGCTTTTCGGGAAAGCACCACGTTCGAGCGCTTGCGGTTGAGCTTGATGACTTTCGCTTCGATCTCCTGATTGCGCAAAGAATCAAGGTTACGCACGGGGCGTATATCAACCTGCGAGCCTGGAAGGAAGGCTGGAATGCCGTCAATGTCCACGCGAAGGCCGCCCTTTATGCGTTCGGTCACGCGCCCCTTGATGGACGTGTTTTCGTTATAAGCCTTCTCAAGATCATCCCATGCCTTCATGCGAACGGCGTCTGCGCGAGAGAGCACGGGGAAGCCTTCGCTGGTCTCCATGTTCTTGACCAGAACGTCAACTTCGTCGCCGCGCTTGACAGTCAACTGATTGCCTTCCATGAACTCTGCCTGCGGCACTATGCCTTCGGACTTATAGCCGAAGTCAATAACTACGCCGCGCTCTGTGATGCCTACGACGGTGCCGCGAACGACCTCGCCCTCTTGAAGCGTTGACGCCTGCTCTTGCTCGAACTGATCTAACAGTTGGCCGAAATCGACATCGCCCGGCGCGCGCGTCTCTTCATCTTCATCTGAAGCGTTTGGAGCAGCGCTCGTCTGGCTCTCGGCTGCCGGAGCGGTCGCAGTTGAAGCAGCATTGCCCTGCTGCTCACCTGAGAGCGGCTGCGGCGCTGGCTGTTCGTCGTTTGAAGTTTGGTTTGATGGTTGGCTCTGAGCCTCGCCGACATTCGGCTTGGGTTCTTCGGTGGACATGCGGTTAATTATGGGACTCCTCATTCAAAATTACAGCGCATCGCAACAGCGCTGACAACCCGGCACCCTACGCACAATTCGTTAAGGGTGCAGGCGTAGGTCTTGTGGGCAACTCTTGCCTTTAAAGCAATATGGCTATTGGTCGAATGATTGAAACCAAAGGTGAGGATGCGAGCAGTTGAAAGTGGGTAGAAAAAAGTTAATCAATTGTTAAAGTTTCCGCCATGCCCGTAGTCCCCGCTTGATCCGACCAACGCCAGCCCATTTTTGACCGGGTCAGTTCGGCAATGTACACGGCAAAATGATTGCATGTCAAGGCGATAAGGAAGTGACGCGCAGAACGTGAAACGCAAAAACTTAAGATCGGATGACCAGAGAGACGCGGCGAAAAGAAAAACCGTTACCGCTCTTTTCGCCGCGTCTCCTTAGATTCAGCCCGCTCTTAACGTCTCTTTACCTTTCCCCATTCAGCGAAGTGTTGCCGCCGCGCTCTGCCAGATAGATGCCCGCAGAGTGCGAGCCAACGAACAGACGATCAGGCGTGCGCGTGTCGAAGGCAAGCGCCCAGATGCGCTGGCTGGGCAGTTGCCTGGGTTGCGACGGATCAATCCTTCCCCATGTCATTCCTGCATCCGTCGAGCGGAATACGCCGCCCGTGTTATCGCCGTTCTGATAAGCGTTGCCGACGAATATCTCGTCGCCGTTGCGCGGGTTGATAATTATGCTGGCGTAGTCGCCATAAGGCAGATTGCCGCCGCGACGGAACCATCGCTCGCCGCCGTCATGGGAGATGTATAGCGACTGTTTCGTCCCCACGTAGATGTAGGCCGAGCGTGTGGGGTCTTGCGCAATGGCGCTGACAGGAGCGCTCGTAGGCACGCCCGTCGTCGCATTTGCATTGACCTGCTGCCACGTATCTCCGCCATCACGCGAGACCAGAAGGCCGGAGTTAGCAGTGCCCACCCAGATGGTCTTCGGATTCTGGTGGATTGTCGAGATAGCAGTCGTTCGCGGGTCAAGGCCGGAGCCATAAGTGAGCTTCTGCCACCCTTGAGTCGGGTCGAAGCTTCTGTATAGCCCAAGATTTGTGGCCGCCAGAATTCCGGGACGCCCTTGCTCGTCCCATGTAAGCGATAACGAGTTTACTGCGTCGGAGAGAAAGACAGGAGGCGTGGGCAGTTCACCGAAAGCGGTCGAAGTCTGCACGCCGCCGGCAAGCCCAAGCGCGGTCAGCGTTGCGTTGTCGAATCTGCCTGAAACAGGAATGCCTTTGTCCGCCTGGAATCTTCTGAGCGCGGCGACCGTTTGAGTGCCTGCACGTCCGTCCGGCGTGCCTACGTTGTAGCCAGCAGTGTTCAGAGCCGCCTGCGCTCGCTTAATCATCTCGACCGTCTGTCCTGCCGTTGCTTCGGCAGCAGCGCCCGGCACGCTCGATCTGGCTCCTGCGGCGCGACCACGACGACCTCTTGGCCCGGCTGCCGGCGCAGGCTGCGGCGCTCCCAATGGCGTCCAGGATGCGCCGCGATCCATAGAGCGATAGACGCCCAGGTTAGTTCCAAGATAGATGGTGTTTGCGTCGCGCTCGTCCTGAAGTATTGAATAAGATATGAGTTGCGGCGGCATGCTGCGCATGGAGGGCTGCCACGTTTGCCCTCCGTCGTTGCTCACGAAGAAGAAGCCGCCGCCCGTCGCCGTGTTAATTGACGAAGCGTAGATGCGATTAGGTATCTCTCTATCGGGCAGTATGTCGTTAACGAAGCGGCCACTGTAGCCGCCGTTGCTCGGCACGAAAGTCCTGCCGTCATCGTGCGAGACCATCACGCCATAGTTGTTAGTGCCTATGAAAATATCGTGCGGGCGGCTCGGATGAACTGCGATTGAGTTAATCTCCAGCATGCGCGTGGTCGTCAGCATCCATGAGCTGTCCGCGCCGCCGCGCGTTGAGCGCCAGAAGCCTTCAGTAGTGCCTGCGAAGACCACATCTGGAAGCGATGGATGCATCGTGATGGCGCGAGTGCGGCGCGACTGCGAAGGTATGCCCTGAATCTTGCGCCACTGCGAGCCGCCGCTGCGCGTGTCATATATGCCGCTGCATGCAGAAGCGATGAGGTGATCCGGGTTTCTCTCGTCAATGTCAATTGCGAACACGTCCGAGTCATCAATGATTCCGTTCTTCAACCCCACCCATGTCTGCCCGCCGTCGGTTGATTTGAAAGGAAGATGCCACGAGCCTGCGTAGACCACATCGGCGTTGCGCGGATCAATCGCGATTGATTCTATGTTGGTGTTGGTCATGCCGACTATAGGCAGGTGCTGCCACGTCTCGCCAGCATCGTTCGAGCGATAAACGCCGTCGTTCGTTCCGACATACAACACGTCCATGTTAGAGGGCGACTGCGCCATAGAATGAAGCGCCTCTTCCCTCAACTCTCTTGATTCGTGCCAGGTTCTTCCGGCGTCAGTAGATTTATAAAACCCGCCCGGCTCTTTATGTCTGTGCGCCGCAACGTAGATGACATTCGAGTTGCGCGGGTCAACTATGATGTGGTCAACGAAAAGTTTCGGTCGGTTGAAATTGACCAGCAGACGCCAGCTTTGACCGCCGTCCTGCGAACTGTAAATCTGCCCGTCGAGCGTGCCGAAGTAGAGTCGCTGCGCATCGTTCGGGTCGAAGACGAGCGCGCGCACGTCGCCGCCCGTTGGCCCCGTTGTGCGCCAGTCCATAGCATATTGCGCCGCAGGGTCTACGGGCGCAGTTGCTTCAGTTGGCTCAGAAGTGGCCGGGGGATTTTCGACCTGCGCAGCGATGCCTCGTTGCATCCACGCTGGCGTTGCGAAAGAGATAAGCAGGAGAGCAAGAAAAGAACGTTTAAGTTGTCGGGTAATCATTTTCATCATCTCATATCTCATAGTTGACGGGACGCGCGCGTTGCGACCCGTTTGCTCTATTCAAAACATTGTCGAAGCTTAATTATAACGCATACGGTTCGTAGGATGTAGCGCGCTGGCGAGACGGTTGTACGGAAAGGGGTCGGGCCGAAGTCCGAGCCGGGTTGATAAAGCGAAGCGGGCGATGCTTCCGTTCTTTCAAAGGAAACATCGCCCGCGTTCGGTTATGTCGCGTCTCTCATGGCTTGCCGAGACACGAGCGTTGCTGCTTTATTCATCGTCGTGACGGCCACGATGACGACGATGCGGACGCCTGTGCGGTCTGGTCATGCAAGCCGGGCACGGGCTGACGGCATTGGTTGTATCGGCCACAGGGGCTGCTGCTCCCTGCTGGCAGATGTGCAACTCAACCGAAAGCTCTGCACGGCAGCCACCGTCAATGACCGTGATGCGTCCCGCATCAATTCCGCGAGTGTTAACAAGATAGTCCCTGGCGCGATTTGCACGAGCCAGCCCCTCGCCCTCGCATGAGCCGTAGGCGATGATGAAGGCCTGTGTGCCAGGTTCTTGCTGCAACTGCGACGCGAAGTTGTCGAGACGTGCCTTCTCGTCGTTGAAGGTTATATTGCCGTACTGGTCGAACAAGCGGCATCCAGGTCGTGCACCAACCGTGAACGAGCAGGAGCGTGTATGCTCGCACTCAGGCGGCAGTCCGCCGATGTCAACAGTCGCCGTGATAGTCTGAGGAGTCAGACCAGTCGTGTCAACAGTGATCGAGGGCGAACCCTGACCGCCACTGATTGTTCCAGCAGTTACAGACCAGGTATAGGTCGGACTCTGATTGGGAGCACCGCCGCTTACGTTAACTGTTACCGTCGCCGCGTCACCAGCAAGGATGACCTGCGTCGGGCAATCAATCGTGATTGTCGGACATGGCGGCACGCAGTTCGTGCAGTCAGCAACGGTTACAGTCGTCGAAGAGAACGAGACGCATCCGCATCCGTCGTCAACTTCGACCGTAGACGTGTAAGTGCCCGCCTGAAGTCCCGTCAAATCCCAGCTTACATTCGGCCCTTCGCCCGTTATGCGACCGCCCGTAGTGTTGTAAGTGTAGAGCAGCGTGTCGTTGTCCGGGTCTGTTGCGTTAGCCGTGAGTTGCACGGTCTGCGCAGCCGAAGGCGTGCAGGTTGTTGACATCGTACCCGGCGGACAAGGCAACGTGATAGTCCCGCTCGAAGCTGAGAGCGTCACGGTCGGCGGCTGGTTCGGTAAGAACTCAGGCGCGCGAGCGTTGCGCTTACCTATCCACAATTGAGCGATGAAACCGTTCGGGTCATCCGAGAATCGGAAGTTGTTCGGGAAGCCGGTTAATGCAGCCGACGAGGTAGTTGCGGGAATCACAACAATACCTCTGCCCGGCACGAACACGTTTGTGGTCTGATTGATCTGGGTATTGAAGGACCTGCTATTCAAGTGCTGCATGTCTTGCTGGTTCATGTGCCTGCGATACGCAGCACCGAATCCCCACCAGCGACGCGGGTAAATCTTCAAGCCCGCCACCACATCAACAGGGCTGTTCTCGAAAGCATTCGGAGTGCGCCCCCCTACGTACTGCGTCGAGCGCAGTTCCGTGATCAGTTGCACATGCTTGTTGATTGGGAAGTCCATGCCTACGCCTGTGAGCACTTCATCCGGCCTATCGAGCAGCGTCCACTCTTGACCTGTGCCAAGGTTGCTGCGCGGGTTGCTGTTAAGAATGTAACCGGCGTTGACCGAAAGATTGACGTGCTTGCCGAGTCTGGCATCCAGAAAGCCTACCAGACCAAAGTCGCCTAAGCCTGCCCCAGGACTTGCGCCGCGTTGAAGTTGTCTGAACCCACTATTGCTGTCCCCATCATCCGCATACCAGCGATAGAACGGCATGAGGCCAAAGCCCAGCGGGTTATTAGGCTTCGTCAAACGAATCTTCGCTCCGGCCACAAAGGTGCTGAAGCTTGACTCGCCGTACTCACGACTGAGAAACGGTGCGTCCGGCAAATAGCTCGGCGAGATAGTAAAGGTTACGGGAACCGTAATCGGCAGCGACAGAATCGTAGGAGGCAACGTGGTTGTAGCCAGCACAATACCGGGCAGTATGCCGCCAACAGGCGAGCCTATGCCGGGAAATGCGTCGGCAGAACCGAATCGCCCGCTGTTTGTAGATGATCTTGGCGGTCCCAATGTGGCGCTGAAACCCGGAAAGCCGAATAGCCCACCGCCAGCAGTCAGCCCGAATGTCCCGGCTGAGCCTCCTATATACGGGAAGGGCACAAACGGCTGATTGCCGGTCGGGCGAAACAGCGCCGATCCGGCAATTGTGCCCGTGTTAGGCCCCGTAGGCCCTATGACGATGGCCGGGGCGCTCTGCCCGCCATTACCCAGCAGGCGAACGTCCGGCAGGTAAAAGCCCGATAGCTGAGCGGGGCTGTTCGTCTTCACGCCCCTATAGGCCGTCGTGTTGAAGAATAGCTCTATGTAGTCGTTCAAGCCTACGTTGAACGAGAGCGGTATCTCGCTAAAGTCCGCGTCGCCGGGGTCGCGGTCGAAGTTCGAGTAGGCTATTGAAAATGTGTATTCACCACGACGTATGGTTTGACCATCGTAGATAGTGAACAGTCCGGTTGGCCCTCCCGGAGGGCCGCCTGTGCCAACCGACGGAGACAGATTTCTTGGGTCTAACTCCGACCGTAAAGTTTGTGCTGATGCGGCGGCACACAACATCAACGTGGCGAGCGCTACAATGAGCGCTCCTTTCGCGAATCTCATCGCATTCCTCCTGCGAAATGAGTATAGAAGTTTTGCGGAATGGGCGGCCATGCGCTGCAACTGATTACGGGTTGGGCGGATGTCGTTTTGCATCTGACTGTTCATCACAGACATCGCGCGCTTTTCCCGTCAATCTAGTTGCGGGGCGCGGACGCTCCAACTACAAGCGTACTCAAAAAAAATGGTTAAAGTAGAACTGCTACCGCCCTCTGCCTAGTTACGTCTTGTAGATGGAGCGGAGCAGTGGGAAGAGTTTGCGAGGCAACCGTATCCGCGAGATACTCTTCGCAATCCGACTGCGCTCCTCCAACTGTTCTAATTTTGCTTTGCCTAATTTGCGCCACTGTTTATACGCAAACCATGAGGCAACTGTCAATGACTCATTCTGCCTGGTCGTCCGTTCGTAAGAACTTTTCGACCATGGTTAACAGAATAAGTTCCGCCAGACCATACTCCACCTTGGCGTGGAAATCAAGAGTTTTTCACAACTTAGCGTGAAAATTAAATGTTGTTTTTCCGTCACGTCCTTTTATGCGTAGAACCCTCGCATGCGCGTGTCGTAAGCAACACGGTCGATAGCCAGCATGTAGGCTGCCGTGCGCGTGTCCACTGAATGCTGGTCTGCATAGCGGCACAGATCGTTGAAGCTGGCAACCATCTTATCCTGAAGCCGCTCGTTGACCACATCCTCGCGCCAGAAGTAGCCCATGCGGTCTTGCACCCACTCGAAGTAAGAAACCGTGACGCCTCCGGCATTCGCCAAAATGTCAGGGATAACGAAGATTCCCTTCTCGTGCAGGATTTTGTCTGCGCCAGCCGTGGTTGGCCCGTTCGCCCCTTCCGCCAGCACCTTACATTTAATCCTGTCCGCATTCTTCGAGGTTATCTGGTTCTCTGTAGCTGCCGGAACCAGAACGTCGCACTCAAGCTCAAGCAGATCGCTGTTGCTCACGCGCTCTACTCCCGGAAACTCCTCGAACGAGCGCGTCTGCTGTAGATGCTTGAGCGCCTCCGGGATGTCTATGCCGTTCGGATTATAAATGCCGCCGTGTACGTCCGAGATAGCCACGACCTTATAGCCGGATTCGTGCAGCAGGCGCGCGCCTATGCCGCCGACGTTGCCAGAGCCTTGCACAACCACGCGCGTCTGTGGCGGCGTCATCTTGAATCTCTTGATCGCTTCGTTGACGACGAAGAGAATCCCTCGCCCTGTAGCCTCGCGCCGACCGGAAGAGCCGCCAAGGTCAATAGGCTTGCCCGTCACCACTGCCGTTACGGTGTGTCGAGCGTGCATGGAATAGGTGTCCATTATCCATGCCATCGTCTGCTCGTTCGTGTTCATGTCGGGCGCAGGCACATCCTTTTCCGGCCCTATGAAGTCCAGCAGCTCTGCCGCGTAGCGGCGCGTCATGCGCTCCAGTTCGCCCAGAGACATCTGCGTAGGGTCGCATATGACTCCGCCTTTAGCTCCGCCGAAAGGCACATTGACGACCGCACACTTCCATGTCATCCACGCAGCAAGAGCGCGGATTTCATCAATATTCACGTCCGGCGCGTAGCGTATGCCGCCCTTCGCAGGCCCACGCGCAAAGTTGTGCTGCACGCGGAAGCCCTCGAACACCTGTATGCGTCCAGAGTCCATGCGCGTAGGGATGTAAACCTTTAGCTCGCGGTTCGGGACGCGCATCACAGTATAAAGATCAGGGTCAAGGTCCAGAAGTTGGGCTGCGCGGTCAAAGCGCGCCATCATGGACTCGAACGGATTCGCTTCCTTTATATTCTTTATGTCGTCAACCATCGCAGTAGTCATACGCTCATCTCCGATGAGTGATAAGTGATGAGTGATAAGTGATAAGTAAAGACATCTACCTCTTACTTATCACTTATCACTCATCACTTATCACTTCTTTAATATTTCATTCATAGCGCCCGTGCGGTAGCCGTGCAGGTCTAGCGTCACGTAGCGAAAGCCAAGGTCACGAAATCTTTGGGCTAACTCGTCAACTATCTCGCGTCTGAGCGCGCGGTCTAATTCGTCGGGCGCGATTTCAATACGAACGAGTTGGTCGTGGTGGCGCACGCGGAACTCGCTGAAGCCCAGCGAGCGCAGTATATCTTCGCCTGTGTCAACCGTGCGCAGCCTCGCAAGCGTGACGGGCGTGCCATAAGCGATGCGCGACGATAGACACGGGCTTGCAGGTCTGTCCCATGTTGGAAGGCCAGCGCGACGGCTCAACTCGCGCACCTCGTTCTTGCTCATACCGACTTCTACGAGCGGAGAGCGCACATTATGTTCTCTGGCCGCAGCGCGTCCGGGCCTGTAATCGCCAAGATCATCCGTGGTCGAGCCGTCAACGACGAATCTGAATCCGCGCTCACCGGCCAGTGGCTCAAGCTTCCCGTACAACTCTGTCTTGCAGAAGTAGCAGCGATTCGGCGCGTTCGCCTGGTAGCGCGGGTCTTCCGTCTCTTCAGTGCGAATTATCTCGTGGCGAAATCCAAACTCTTCGACGATGCGAACAGTTTCAGTCCTCTGATATTCAGAAAGACTTGCAGACTCGCCCGTCACGCAGAGAGCGCTTCGGCCAAGCTCCCCGGTCGCAACGTATGCGACGTAGGTGCTGTCAACCCCGCCTGAGAATGCAACGACTACCGATCCCATCTCTCGAAAGATGGCGCGCAGCTTCTCTTCTTTAGCTTCCGCTTCCGCCGAGACAGGCGAAACTTTCAGCGCTTCTATCTCTAGCCCTTCGACCACACAACCGCTCACAATCTTTTCCCCTGAATCAATCGAGACGAGCCGAAAGCCCGCTTCGATTATTCACTTCTTCGTCTGCTTTGAGAAGAACCTTTTTCTTGCGGCGCATGTTACCGCAGACAATCACTCAACGGCAAGAAGAGCAAGGCCGAAGAAGCAGGTCTGGGTAGAAGATACAACTTTTGAATTTTTAATTCGCGTCGAAGACGCGCACTAATATTCTTCCCTCCCCTTCCGCCTTGCTTTTCATCCTTAGCATGTTAAGATTAAAGCCTCCCCGGACTTTACCATCGCTGGCTCGGCTCGGCTGGCTCAACTTTCTAAAACCTGCTCACAGATGTTTTTTGGTCTCCGTGCAAAAGCGGTCGTGGTCTTCGCGCTCCTGCTCGCCATTGTTTCGGCCTGCGGTTTGACGGCACGCGCGCAGACAAGCGCTGTCGAAGATGACGATGATGCTGTGAAACTGTTCGAGCGCGGGCAGGATGCGCACGCGCGCGGCGATCTCACCGGCGCGATAAGGCTTTATGAGGAGGCTATAAAACTTCAGCCGGAATTCCCGGAGGCAGAGTATCAACGCGGCGCGGTGCTTGTCGCACTCGTTCGATTACCTGAAGCTGAAAAAGCTTTTCGTCGCGCCATCGAGCTTCGTGAGGATTGGGCGTTGCCGAATGCCGCGCTCGGCTCGCTTCTTGTGCGAACCGGAAGAGATAGCGAGGCGGAGCCGTTTTTACGTCGCGCGCTTGAGCTTGACGCGAAGAACAACGCGGCTTTGGTTGCCCTCGCTTATATGCGACTGCATGCGGGCACAGCGCGCGAAGCTGTAGAGTTGGCCGGGCGCGCCACGGCGGAAACAAATGCTCCGGCGTCTGCATGGGCTGTGCGCGGGCTGGCCGAGCATGCTGCGGGCAACAAGCAGGCGGCAGCGATGAGTTTTGACCGCGCATTACATCTAGACCCGCACGACGTAAACGCTCTGGAAGGCCGCGCGCAGATTCGCGCCGATGCGGGCGATTACGCGCACGCAATAGAAGACCTGAAAGAAGCGCTGCGATTAAACCCTGCGGACTATTATTTGACGCTACGGCTGGCGCGCGTCTATTCGATGGCTGGGAACAGAAACGAAGCGGGGCGTGTACTTGCTTCGCTACCATCAACAGGCTTGCCCGCTAACATTGCCAGAGAAGTTGAAGCGCTTCGCGGGGAATTGAGCAGCAGCGAGAACCCTGGCGCAGAGCCGAGCGCGGAAGAGGTCGCTTCGCTCGAACAGCGATTAACGCGCGAGCCGGATAACGCGCGTGTGCTCGCAAGCCTCGGCGGCTACTATCGCACGCGCGACGCTAATCGCTCGCTTGCCTATTACCGTCGCGCTTCTGATATTGAGCCGCGCAACGCAGATTACGCTACGGGCTACGCGGCGGCTCTGGTTCAGGCGCGCCGTTTCGACGAAGCCGTAGCAATCCTGCGCCGCATTCTCAACGTCGAGCCTGAAAATTACGCTGCACATGCGAACATGGCAATCTCGCTCTACGAATTGAAACGTTTCCCTGAATCAATTGAAGAGTATCGCTGGCTTCTGAAATCGAAACCGAATCTAGCGGTCGCCCATTTCTTCGTAGCGACGGCGCTTGATCGCATGGGGCAGCTTCAAGACGCCTTGACCGAGTATGAAACTTTTCTGGCGCAAGCGGACGCGCAAGCTAACCAACTCGAGATTGAGAAAGTGAAACTGCGTCTGCCAAGCTTGCGGCAGCAGATTCGCAACGGGCAGGGCATTAAGAAGAAGCATACGAACTGAAGCTTGCAGCGCTTATCTATATGATTTCGTGACTTCGGCGCTTCAAATAAATGAATCGTTTTGTCAGAAAACAGTTTACTAATCGCACTGAAAAGTTTTAGGATGCACCTGTAAATCGGGACTCAAACGAACGAGCACTCTCCTAAGGAGGACGCAAGATCATGAAGAAGCTCCTTCCCTCCTATCTGAAACTTCTGGCACTCTGTTCTCTTCCGCTGGTAACAATCTGCCTGGCGCGACCAGTGCGCGCGCAGGAGAATCATCTGACGCCCGCGCCGCCTCCAATGAAATTCGTCTCGTCGAACGAGCGCTCGCAGCTATCTGCGGCGCGAGACACGAAAGCGCGCATACGCGCCAACCTTGAGTTGGCCGAGACCAGATTGCAGCACGCCGAAGAGATGACCAGCGCGCAGCGTTACGACGATGCGGCTTCAGACCTTGGCTGTTACCAGGGGCTGATGGAAGATGCGCTTCACTTTCTGGCAGACACGGGCAACGCCAACAAGCTGCGCGACCTCTATAAGAGGCTTGAGCTTTCTCTGCGAGCACACGCGCCCAGGCTGGAAGCGATGCGGCGCACGACGCCGGTTGAGTATTCTGTGAACATCAAGGCGATTATGGATTTCGCGCGCGACGCGCGCACCGAAGCGCTCAACGCCTTCTACGGGAATACAGTCTTGCACGAGAACGCGGAAGAAAGTTCAGGTGGACGCGCTTCCACTTCGCAGCCAACTGGAGCCGCTTCGCCGCAACAGCCACAGAACCAGCCATGAATTTCTATCAAAAGCTTTTCGCGGCGAGCATCACCTTGCTCGTCATAATCCTGTTCTGCGTCGCGCCCGCCCGCTCCTTTCAGCCGGGACGCGACCATCTTACAGATCAAGAAGCAGACCTTGTGCGCGACGCTCAGGCGCTGGACATGCGCATGGATATCTTCATCAAGGCGGCTGACCGCCGCGTGCTACAAATCACTAATCCGAACTCGTTGACGCCCAAGCAACAGCAGCAGGAGACAGAAAGATTCGGCGAATTGACAGGCACACGTTTAGACCTTTTGAGCGATCTCGCCGGAATTCTGGACGAGGCCATCACAAACATTGACGATGCCGCAAGCCACACGGCCAACGCCAACAGAGCCAAGCTGCTTCCGAAAGCTCTGCACAAACTCGCTGAAGCATCCAAACGATTCATCACAGAGCTTCAGCCTCTGCGCGAGCAGGTGCAGGGTCAGGAGCGCGAGGCGCTGGAACAGGCGCTCGAAAACGCAGAATCAATAGTTCAGGCCGAGAGCAGACTACCTTCTTCAACACAAAGCACGCACTAAGAAGGCAGTGAATCGTAAATAGTGAATCGTGAATAGAAAGAAACCGCTTTCATCTATTTACGATTCACTATTCACTGCTTTATTGAACCTGCGCGCCTATCGTCTCGTAAAATGTTTTGTGATAAGTTGAGTGGTGAAAGGAAATTTTTTAGACGATGGATAACAGATACTACCCGGGCGTTGAAGTTGACGTGACGAAACTGCTGGCCGAGCTTCGCAATCTTTTCGACAATGACTATGAAGTACAGACGATGCAGGTGGCGCAGACCGCCGTGCTTCAGGCCAGAAAGACTAGCACCTTGCGTGACCTGATGGGGCTGTCCTCCGCGCTGACAATCAAGATAACGCCTGAGCATGGCGGCACTCGCGTCGAAATGGGAATGCAGAAGTGGTTCGACAAAGCGGCGGTCGCAGCCGTCGCCGTCATACTCTCTTCCGGGCTGCTGCTGGCGCTGCCAGCGCTCGGCGCTTACTGGCAATACAAGCTGACGGAAGATGCATGGAAAGTGATAGAAGCAAACATAGCTCGTCAGGCGGGCGGTTATGTCCCGCCCATGCCGGGTCGCTGCGGAACATGCGGCGCTGCGGCGAGCGCCGTTTCAGATTTCTGCTCCGTCTGCGGTGCGAACATGCGCGTCACCCTCACCTGCTCGTCATGCGGCGCTCAACAGCGTGACGCCTCCGCGCGCTTCTGCAACCACTGCGGCAAACCGATAAGCGCAGAAAGTTAAAGAGCGCATTCGACGCCGATCCATTCGATAAGAGATTAACTCGCCTACGTTACCTAACAGCGCGGCGAATCCATGATGCTCAAATTCAGACGGCTGACCCCTGACGATTTTCCTTTATTGCCGGATGGTTTTTGTTTTGTGATTGATGTCGAAGATGATTGAGACAATACGAAAGCTATTTACCTACGACGCCTGGGCCAACGCTCGCGTGCTGGATTCCCTAAAATTAGATCAGCACGGAAACCAGAAAGCTCTGAATCTTCTGGCGCACCTGCTCGTCTCCGAAAATATCTGGCTGCTGCGTTTGAGAGGCGATGACACGTCGCAGATAAACAAGTCGCCCGAATCATCCATAGCAGAGTGTGGGCGTTTGATTGATGAGATGCAGAAGGCGTTTGACGATTATCTATGCTCGCTTAACGAAGAAGATTTAGATGCTCCCGTGACCTACAGAAATTTCAAAGGCACGGAGTTTCATACGCCTGTGAGAGATATTCTGATGCATGTGTCACTTCACGGAACATATCACAGAGGACAGATAGCGACAGCCATGCGCGAAGAAGGCATGAAGCCTGTGGACACAGACTTCATCACTTTCGTGCGCGAAAACATCGGCATATAAAACACGCCAAAACTAAGCCGGGAGCGTACTCAAGAGATGAGTGCGCTCCCGGCATGTTCCTACTTACTCTTATCTACGAACGACCATTAACAGCCCGCGCCGCCGTCGCAGACGACGGGCTTTATTACAGTCACCCCAACTATTATGGCTGCGACTGCCGCGCCTCCAATAATCCCCCATGTCAACGGCGAAAGACCTCCGCCCTGTTTCTTCACCTGAGCAACGTCCGTATAAGCGACCGTCCTTGACGCGCCCGTATGCGAATCCGTGACGGTGAAAGAATTTTCATCTGCCGCGCCGATGTATCCCTTCAGTTTGCTGTTGTCCCTAAGCTTTACTTCTACGCGAGAATTATGTCCGACTCCAAGCCTCTGCACTGTAGCGCGAGCCTTAACGGCGAGTTGATCATCATTGGATGATTGCGCGCGTGCGCATTGAAAAGCGAAAGCAGTGGAAAGCAGTATTCCCGCCAGTATGATTGCGATGGTTCTTCTAAACAAAATCAATCTCCTTAAAATCTGAAATCCGACTCGGCTCGGTTGGCAATCACTGTTCCGTTAATCCTAAGAGCAATGAAATTACAGAAAGCGACGAAGTTATTATACAGGAGTCAGGTCATCGCCCTAATCCATCAGGCAGTCATGCTCTTTCTCCTGACAGGTATTTCCTGCGCTTATAACATCTCTTTCATCATTGTATTTACAGATGTACGCAGATGCTTTATTATTCCTTATAAGATAGAGCGGCAAAATCTCAACACCATTCTTGGAAGGCGCGTGATTTTCAACAGACCCGATAGATAGCGCTGCCCTTCTCCACAGCTTAACAACCCATTCCAAATGGTCACCACATTGAAAGGCTTGCGCATAGTCTCTATTGAGTTAAGCTGAAAGCTCAATGCGGCTGGATTTCGTCATCAGGAGAATTTGCAGCGTCTCTTATGAAGGCACGAAATGATTATCACATCTACCTGCTTCCATCGTTCGGCCTGCTCGCATTAATCGCTTATTCAACCGTTCTCAACTCTTTTTTTCTCTCGGACGACTTCGCGCAAATCGGCAAGGTTCTGGAAGGTGAGTGGTCGGTCACGTGGGGAGTGGGACAGGGCACGGGGTTTTTTCGTCCACTATTTATCTTCAGCTATATCATAGACAGTAAGCTCTGGGGGACTAACCCCTTCGGTTACCATTTAACCAATCTGGCGATTCACACTTTCAACTCTTACCTTGTCTCAATTTTTTCGGCGCGGCTGTTGCGAAAAGCCGGGTATGATTCCGCATTTTCGTTGAAAGCTTCTATCGCTGCTGGTCTTATTTTCCTGCTCCATCCTTCACACACCGAGGCCGTCTCGTGGATTTCAGGTCGCGCCGATCTGATAGCGACATCGCTGTTCCTGCTGGCACTGATTTTCTATGATTCGTACAGGCAACGAAATCGCTCATTTCTTCTGGCATCAATCCTCGTTCTCTTCATGCTCGCGCTTCTGGCAAAGGAGTCTGCGCTCTGTCTTCCCTTCATCATCGTTGCCATCGAATTTTCTCAGGCCACACAAGAACGCAAGACTTCTGATCTTAAGCGCAGAATAACGGAAGCCTGCCTGCTCATCCTGATTCTCTTAATCTATTTTTTGATTCGCTACGCCGCAATAGGGACGTTCGTAGGGGTGTACGGCGCAAGCCAGCATCTTAATTTCAAGCTCTCTCTGTTGTGGGAGCGACTGCCTAAATATTTTATAAGAGCGCTGCTTCCACCTCTTCCCATTCAACTCTCCTTCATGCTCGTCAAACCTTTCAAATCGCGCGCGTTTCTATTTTTCGCAGGGCTGTTTGTGAGCGCCGTCTCAGCGCTGCTCGTTTACAGGCGAAAGTCTGTGCCAGCACTAATGCGAAAGCAGCAGAACGCTCTCCTTCTTCTCCTTCTGGCCTTATTCCTCTGCGCTCTTTTTCCAGTCATCACGCTGGGCATCAACGTTTCCGACACTCCGGGCGAAAGGTTCGTATACCTGCCATCTATCTTCTCGTCTATCTTTCTCGCTTACATTTCCGCCGCTCTAATCTCTAATCAGAAGCTATGGCTCGCTTCTGTTGCGGCTCTGCTTCTCTTCTACTCGGCCAGCCTTTACAGAAGCAATCGAAGATGGCAGGAAGCTGCCGGACTTTCTCAATCCATTCTAAACGACCTGACCGGACAATCTAAAAGCGACGACCTGTTGATTCTGAATGTCCCGGATAATCTACGGGGCGTGCCCGTTTACAGGAATGGTCTTGAACAGGCGCTGGAAACTTTTCAGAGTGTGAGGAAGATAGGCCGCGTTGAAATCATCTCGTACCATAACATTCCATCAACGACGGGCAACGTTGATGTAAGGCGCGAGCCGAATGGTTTTTCAATTCACCTACTGAACCAGCAGACAGAATTTTCACGAATCAACGACAGGGTGAATTGTGTTGAGATCGTCGCCCAATCCAGAGATTCGTTGACAATGCATCCGGGAGATTGCTTTACAGGATGGGACGTTTTTTACTTTCAGGATGGCAAGATGATTGCTGCCCCTGCTTCGCAAGAGCTTGTTCGGTAAGAAGCTGGTTGAACGGTAGCGGCTCAATTTGAAATTAAGTAACAGAAAGACATCAGCCTTAATTCTACAACTGACACACAACTCTGAGCGAACGCTCAACCCCCGTCGCTCAAAGGCCGCAACGCAACTTTTTTCAGACTCACCTACGGCGTCTCAAAGAGATAATCAGATCGCGCGTTGCGCCGGACGTGACCTGTATCAGACCGCCGGACGAGTTCACGCCGTGTCCCCCAGATACATATCTTGATAGCCCGGCGCTGTGACTTTGATTAGCAGAGGAACGGGCGGGACCAGAATCTGAAAATCTCCGCCGGGTCGGTTCGGGCCTGTGATGTGGTAGTTGGAAGTATTGTCGGCGCGCACGATCATTATCTCTGCATCCGGTATAGGCTGTCCCGTTTCTGCGTCAACGATTTTGCCTGCGAGCCTTCCAGCCTTTGGGCCAAGCTGAATGGTCACGCCCACGGTTATACGCTGCGGCTGGACTGTGACGGTCTGCGTCGCGTTCGGGCCAGAGACGAATAGCGGGATGGATGAGCGCGGGTAACCTTCATCCTCTTTCGCCGCTGAAAGCTTGTAAGAGCCGGGCGCTACGTCCGAGATGTAGAACTTCCCGTCGCTGTCCGTGCGCGCAACATAGAATGTGATTGACGATGCGCCCGCTGCGGGCAGGTTCGCAGGCGAAGCCGTCACGGTCGCGCCGCTTAAAGGCTTCCCGTCTCCGTCCAGCACGCGCCCTTCGATTGCGCCTAGCTGCGAAGGTATGTCTATCTCCGTTCGTGTGGAGAGAGCGCGTCGCGCCGACGGTCTTACGGCTGGTCGGCGCACTTCGGCAGTAACGAACAGATCGTAATCGTTCGTATTGAAACCATTGACGCGAACGTAGATGTCAGAATTATTCAGGTCTGCATCCGGCAAGCTTCCCATGTAGATTATCCGGCCACCGGGTTGACTAGCCCACATCACATAAGAGTTCGCGCCCACAGCAGCGGGCGCAGGCATTCTTGTTACTGCCGCGCGCAGGTATGCTTTCTGGTTCAGAGCCGTTACACGCGCAAGCCCGTGAGCATCGGGCGTTACTTCGTCGCCGAACAGTTCAAGAAGGCGTCCGCCGCCCGTGCTCATTGCCAGAGCTTCGTCAACCTCCGAATAGAAATCTGCGACCGGGCGCTGGCTGAACGTTCGCCTTCCAAGCTCCTGGCGCAATTGCCGCAGGCGTCGCGCCTCGCTCAAGCTCTGCCGCTGGCCGTAGAAGGACGTAACCGCGCCTGCGCGAGAAGCCAGCGCCATCACGCCCGAAGGAGTGGTGGCCTCGCCGCCTGTCTCGGCAGTAACCAGCACGCTGTATCGCTCGAAGTCTACGGGGCGCGGGAACTCAAGCCCGCCATTGCCGCTGGCGTCCCTCGTCAACTCGCCCACGCGCACCGCTGGAAGACCGCTCGCAACAGCCCACACTATATAAACGCGCGCTCCATCCAGAAGCGACTGCGGCGCTGGCAATCCCAGCACGGTCAGACGCACGACGCCGCCCGTCGGCGTAGGCTCGAACGAGAGAGTGCCGCTCGCGCCCGGAATGAATGCGCGCATACGCACGGCCAGACGCCTAGGCGCTGTCTGGTTGCGCTCCTGCGCTCTGTCATTGCCTGCACTAACTGAGAGCGTGCACACAAAACAGGCTGCGGCATAAATCGAAACGAGCATGAGTAGAACGCTTCTAACAGAGAATCTTTTTCTCATCATGTTGGTTAGCACTTAAATGAATTGAGGTCTGAACGCGGTCGAAGCTTATCACTCAATCAGAAGAATGCAAGGGACTTGTGAAAGCGCAGGCCAGTATCGCCTGCACTTAACACGCGGTTCAAAATAACTTTCAATCGCATCAATCGTGGCGCAAAGCTCGCACCGGATCAATGCGTGCCGCGCGCGCAGCCGGGTAGAGCGCTGCCAGGATTGAGACGGCGACGGCGAAACCGATTGCGCCGAGCCACAGGTAAGGAGGGAGCGAGAAGAAATCGACGTAGGACGCGCCCTGCGGCTTCAGTACGAAGCGGTAGGCGAGCCGATTTGAGATGCCGTCAATCCCCCACGCACAGAGCGAGCCTAGCACGCCGCCAACGAAACCAATCACTGCCGCTTCTACGAAGAAGATAAGTTTTATCTCACGGTCTTCAGCGCCGATTGCTTTCATGATGCCAATCTCGCGCGTGCGCTCAAGTATTGACATAATCATCGTGTTCGCAATCCCGAACGATGCCACGAGCAGAGAGATTCCGCCCAGAAGGCCGAGCACGGAATCGACTATGAGGAAGACCGTGCGAATCTGCTGCAACTGGTCAACGATTGAGAAGCTGCCGAATCCCATCTCGTTCAGCCGCTTCCTAACGTCCGGCAGGACCACAGGGTCGGTCACGCGAATCACAGCCGAGCCGTAGCCCGGATTTTCATTATCGCCAAGCGCGCCCGTCGCACGCGCCAGAACCAGCGCGACCTGGCTCATGTTGTCCCGATGCTCCTGAGTCCACGCTCGCGCCGCTTGAGTTGGAATGTAGATTTCGGATGCGGGCATCATCCCGCGCACAGGCGGCCCGCCGCCAGACTCTTCCTTCAACACGCCAACTATACGGAACGAGCGCGCAACCAGCGCGTCCGCCATTTGAGATTCGCCGCTTGTGTCATCGTCAATCGGAATCCCGAAGAAATTCGGCGTCTCCTCCTCGTCGTTCCGCTTCTGATTTTTCGGCGGCGCAAGAAAGTCAAGGGTCTTCCCCAAAGCATCTGCTGGCGTGGCGTAGCCGGAACTTCTTGTAAAACTTTCTGTGACGACGGCCTCGTCAGCGCCTGCGTTCGAGATCATTACGCCCGCCGCGAAATTCTTGAATCTGGACGAAGGGTTTGGAACAATCGCGCCGCCCACAGTCACCATCTGCGCGCGCCCGTTCGAGCGCACGAACGGCGCGAATGTTATCGTCGGCTCGACCGAGAGCACACCCGGAATCCTCTGCATTTCTGCAATCGCTGCATCGTCCAGCACACGCTGAGGAGCGCGATCCGGCTGCAACGTCCTACGACCATGTTGCTGAGGTTCGGGCTGTGCGTTGCTGTTGGCAGAGTTATTCGCATTGCCGTTAGCATTGCCGCCGAACCCTCTGGCGGCGATGCTGTTCAGGCTGCGGCCAAAGACGGTAATTTCGTTGAAGAGGTCCAGGTCGCGGAAGCGTGTGAGCAGATTTCGCTGCAAGCCCAGACCGAACGAGATCATCGTAACTATCACGGCGACGCCCACTAAAACGCCCATCGTCGTCAGCGTCGCGCGCAGTTTCGCCTCGCGCAAATTTCTTAAAGAAAGCTTGAGAATATCGAAGAAAGACATAAAGCACTGATAAGAATGGAAGATAGCTTTTATCTATTTTTCATTTACCATTAATCTTACTTATTGAGCCAAACCTATCAACCCTGTGTCAAAAATTCTTGCCGCGTGGACTATTACGTTTTTCATGCGCGTGAGGTTTATGCGGAGAAGGCGCATTCCATTAATGATAGTCTGTATCGAAAACATGATGAACGGCGTCAACAGTCCAATCGGCCAGACTGTGTGTGACAACATCTGCCCCGGCGGCGCGCAGAGCAGATTCCGAAACCGTGTTGGTCACGCCTAGAGTTCGCATTCCCACTGATCGCGCAGACTCTATGCCCGGAGGCGAGTCTTCAATCACAAGACATTCTTCGGCAAGGAGCGGGAGCTTGCGCTCTCCTTGCCTCTTCCGTTTCAAAAGCTCCAGTGCGCCAGCGTAGCAGGCCGGGTCCGGCTTGCACGCATGCACATCTTCAGCGCTCACGACAATATCGAAAACGTTCAGTAGGCTGGCGCGCTCAAGCACGTAATCAATCTCAGGGCGCACGGCCATGCTGACTACGCCGAGCAGGTAGCGGCGCGACGCGGCCTTGATGAAAGTCACAACACCGGGGAACACAGGCAAATCTTTCTCTATCATCTGGCGATGAAGCTGGTGCTCGCGCTCTATGACGGCGCGCATCACCTCTTTGCTCAGATTCTTCTTCGCGCGCTTGAACGCAGCGCGCACGAAAGTTTCGTCGTCCATTCCGAGCGAGTCGAAATACTCTTCAGCCGTCTGCGTGATCGCATGCGCGGCGAGCGTCTCGAAGTAAGCTTTCCGGTGAATCGGCTCGTCGTCAATGATTACGCCGTTGAAGTCGAACAGTATGGCTTCGATCATGCGAGTCTCTGCAAAGTTGAGTTTATTTGAATAAGAAGAGCGAGCCGCAATCTTATAGCAATTTTGAGTTGAGCGCGACTGAGAGCCGTGGATTCAATGCCGCAGGCCGTAGAGAGCGCAGAGAGAATCAAGCGATTGAAGATTTCGGTCGTGTCCGAGTTTGAAAGAATTGGGCCAATGTTTATCAGGCTAAGATTTTCAAATCAGGGCACTACTAAGATTTCAAATTTGAGATTTCGGATTTTAAATTCAATCCTGAGATTCAAGAGCGAAGTTTTATCTACGCTCTCTCTAGCCTGCGGCGGTGAAATCTCCAATCGCGTCGAAGCATGACTCACTCGACCTTTCCATCACTGCCTGCGACCGCAGCAGCGACGCGCCTGTTCTGCTCCTCGAATAGAATCGGCAGGCGCTCGCTCTCAAGAACATCAAGGCGACGAAGCACTTCGCCCAGAGCCAGTTCGTTCTTCAAGTTCACCTGATAATCCAGGTCTGCCCTGAGACGGTCTTTCAAGCCCTGGCGATTCTGCGACATCATGATAATCGGCGCTTGCATCCCGGCGATTATGCCCAGCACCAGATTAAGCAGCACGAAAGGGAAAGGGTCGAAGCCGCGATCACGCAAGAGAAACAGATTCAGGATTACCCAGAAAATGATGAAGCCGATTGCCGCGCCTATGAACTTCCAGCTTCCGCCGAACTCTGCCAGCAGGTCTGCCATGCGATCCGCGTAGGTCAGACGCGCGGCGGCCTCTTCGTTTACGTTGCGCGATACGCGCTGGCGCAGCAGGTTGTCCGTGTGGCGCAGGCGGTGCGTGATTGCGCTCAGCATCTCCAGCGCCACGTCCGGCGTGTCGCGTATGAACGAAAGAAAATCTTCGCGCGAGAGAACTGCGAAACGCGCGTCTTCTAAAACGGTAGCGTGAGCCGAGCGAGGCGCGCCGTCAATGATAGCCATCTCCCCAAAAAAATCTCCACGTGCAAGCTCGGCCAGCGTCACCTCGTTGCCGTCCGCGTCGTGAACGCTTATGCGCACGCGCCCGCTCTCTATCAAATACATCGCGTCGCCTTTGTCGCCTGCGCGGAAAAGCTCTGTTTCACCCGACATAACACGCGCTTCAAGCAGCGAGCGCAGCTTTCGCGCCGAATCGTCGTCGAGCGATCCGAACAGCGGCACAGACCGCAGAGCCTCAAGCGTCATCACAGTAGGGGCAGTTGCTGACATAAGACCTCCAGAAGAAAGTGATGAGTGCAGAGTGCAGAATGATGAATAAGAAGGGATTATCTTTAATTCATCACTCTGCACTCTGCATTCATCACTGCTCTATTACTTTTCCATCTTTCATAAAGATGATGCGGTTGGCGAAGCCGGAAGCAAGCTCGTGGTCGTGAGTGACCATGATGACTGTCAGGCGCTCGCGCCCGACCATCTCGCGCAGCAGACTCAGGAGTTCGTGCGCGCGTGTCGAATCGAGATTTCCAGTAGGCTCGTCAGCGAGCAACACGCGCGGATTGTTGGCGAGAGCGCGTGCGATTGCCACGCGCTGCTGCTCGCCGCCGGAAAGCTCCGACGGCCTGTGCGTCAAACGATCTCCGAGTCCTACCTTTTCCAGAAGCTCTTGAGCGCGGCGCGCCCTGTCCTCGCCTCGCACGCCGCCGAACGCCAGCGCCAGATTCACGTTTTCGGCGGCGCTCATCGTCGGAATCAGGTTGAAATTCTGAAATATCATCCCGACCGCGCGCCGACGATACTGCGCCATCTCTCTTTTCGTAAAGGGCGCGAGCGAGTTTCCCTCGAAGAGAACTTCGCCGCTCGTCGGACGATCCAGTCCGCCAAGCAGGTTCAGCAGTGTTGATTTGCCCGAACCCGAAGTCCCCTGAATCGCAACGAACTCTCCCTCTTCGACCGCTACAGATGCCTTGTCAACGGCAGTCACGGTCGTGCTTCCCATCTGATAAATTTTCGAGACTTCCTCTGTTTGTAGAATTGAAACCACAACTAAGGGATGAGGGATGAGGGATGAGGGATGAAGTGATTGAATCAATAATAGAAGATTCAATCCATCAATCCCATTTCATCCCTCATCCCTCATCCTTCATCCCTTCTTTTGATTCTCCATAACTTGAATTGCTGTTCGTCGAAACCTTTCAGCATCATCTCGAAGGGTTCGGTCAGCAGGCCCCCTTCTTCCGAGCACATCTTTATTACTTCCGGATCGTCGTAAACCGCTTGCGAGATTATCACGTCGCAGCCTGACGAAAGAGCTTCGAGGCGGGCGGCCATGTTGACGGTCGAGCCGAAGTAGTCCAGCCGCTCGTTGAGCGTAACGGCTATGCACGGGCCTGTATGTATCCCTGCTTTGAGTTGAAGGGGAAGCCCGCCGTCCGGCTGCGAAGCAAGAATTCTTTGTGCATCAAGCATTGCTCGCAACGCAGACGCGGGCTGCCGGAAGACCGCCATCACAGCGTCGCCTATGGTTTTCACCAGCGCGCCTTCTTCGCTCGCAATTGTCTCGCGCAGCAAGTCGAAGTGGCTCATCACTCGCCCAAACGCTATCGCGTCCCCTATTTCTCTATAAAGCCTGGTCGAGCCACGCAAGTCCGTGAAAAGCACTGTGAGCGTGCCGACTGAAATCATCTCGCCGGGGCGAAGTGCTTCTGTTGCGAAGAGGTCGCGGAAGACTTGAAGCGCAGTTACTTCCGCAGCGGTCGCAGCCTGATCGCTCCACGTCATACGCTCCATGATGAAAAGCTGCTCATGGTCAGTTGCGTTTTCAAGAATGACCGTAGCGTTTTGTGCGACTCGCGCCTCTTCACCTGACCACCCTTCCGCGCTCGCCGTAAGATGAACTTCCGTGTGGCCGCCTTCTGCAACCTGAAAGAATTGACCGCCGGGCAACTCCATAGTACGCACGCGGTAGCGTCCCGGTTCTAACGCCAGAGGAAGCTTGCGCTCCGAATCCGCAGGTAGAAGCTGCTGGGCAACGATGTGCGGCGTGACGTTTGGCCCACCGACGCAGAATTGCAGGCTATCAATCTTTCGCACGGAAGGGTTGGGTCGAAACGTTAACTCGACGGAGCGGTCGAAATTCGTTGTGAAATCAATATTGCAGCTAGGGCAATGCGCCTGTGATTCAATCTCACGCAAGCTCGCGTTGCTCTCGCCGCCCCGGCACAAAGGGCAGAGTATGTCCCATTGCAGATTCAGAAGCCCTGCGCGCGTAGCGCACAGACAAAGCTCAAGCATCTCGCGGCGAGGCACGTCCCAGTAATCTGCCAGAACGTAAGGGCGCAGGCGCGTCAGGCTCAAGTCGTCCGCGCGCTCAATCATCTCAGTCAAAGCCTCTACGCTTTTTTCCGGCTTCCCTTCAGAGATAAGTTTCTGAGCCAGAGCATGAAGGCGGTCGCGCCCGCCCGATGCAAAGTTGCCGCTCGAATGAAGGTAAAGCGGCTGCTGCTCATTCGACACAAGGCGATCATACTTCCTGAAAGCTTTTCCAAATGCGCGTGCGCTCAACACACCGATTTGAAAAGGAATCGCTGCGAGGCCGAGAGCATTGCGTGGCGTAGCCCAGACCTGATAGCTCAAGTGCGTTCCTCCGTCATCTCTGGGATTCAATTCAGCCAGCACACGCATCTCCGCCACAGGCCCCTTCGAGTACCTGCGCACGACGCCGAACCTACGCGGTCGAATCCACTCGAACGGCTGCTCCTCCCACTCGACAGGAATGCCGAACTTGAAGAGCCGCAAACGGCGTCGCGCATTCTGTAATCGCGCTCCGTCCTCCTGCGCTCTCTCAACAGATGGAACGCCCGTATCGCGGTTGAAGCGATTCGTGTCCGCAATCAGCGGCCACAGCTTCTCCGGGCTGGATTGCAGATCGTATTCCCAACGGTAATGAAACTGCTTGTCGGCCATAGATATGAGTCGGTCTAAAGACGCGAGCGGGCGTTACATCAGGGACAAGATAATATCTCAGTAAGGAATCTGTGGAAAGAAAAGCCAGCGGAAAATCGGCGGCGGGCCGGTTTCAAATTAGAGAGCCGGTAAATATCCTTTCGGAATTTCAAACTGGCCCAAACTGAACATTTCCCTGAGGAGATAAGCACAAAATCCTGTGAAGATAGAAAACCCTTTCCAGCTAAACTTCCTTGTACTCCGAATCCACGTCCTCATCCGACGAGGCCACACGGTAATTCTTTGACTGCACCTGTTTGGTGATGAGCAGGTCGTCTTTCGTCTTCAGCAGGTCTGCGCGGCTGTAGACCGATAGCTCGAAGTTGTAGCCGTGCGTGATGGCGTCTTTCGGGCAGGCTTCGACGCAGTAGCCGCAGAAGATGCAGCGCCCGTAGTCAATGTTGTAGACCTCCGCGTAACGCTCCTCGACGCCTATGCGCTCAGCGGGCGAGCGTGGGTCATCTTTGGCAACGATGTAGATGCATTCCGAAGGACAGGCCGCAGCGCACAGGAAACAGGCCACGCATTTTTCTCGCCCCTCCTCGTCAACATGAAGAAGGTGCTGGCCGCGATAGCGCGGCTGAACCGTCACTGGTTCGTCCGGGTACTCTACAGTCCACTTCCCTTTCGGGATATAAGAGAAGGTCACGCCCATACCCTTTATGATTGCTTTCGTTGATTCGATTACGTCGCCGATGATTGACATAAATACCTCGTGAACAACGGTGAATGGTAAATAGTAAATGGTGAATAGAAGAACTGCTTTTATCCATTCACGATTTACTATTTACCATTCACCAACCTTATACCAGCTCAATCTGGCTGAAGAAATAACCGATCTCGATCTGTGCGTTCTCTTCCGAGTCCGAGCCATGTACGGCGTTCTCGCCAATTGAGGTTGCAAACTCTTTTCGTAGCGTTCCCTCGTCAGCCTTTGCGGGGTCTGTCGCACCCATCAAATCGCGCCAGGCTTTCACAGCGCCCTCTTTTTCAAGTGCCATCACGACGCACGGCGCACTGGACATGAACTTCGTCAGTTCAGGAAAGAAAGGCCGCCCGCGATGCACGGCGTAAAACCCTTCGGCCACTTCGAGCGTCATGTGAATCAGCTTCAAGCCGCGAAAGCGAAATCCGCCCGAGATGATGCGGTCAATGATCTTTCCAGTGTGCCCGGCGCGCACCGCGTCCGGTTTGATAATTCCGAAAGTTAGATTTCCTTCTGCCATTATCCCCTCTATTAAATTTAATCTGTATAAGGTAGGAACAAGTCCTCGCCCGCACGAGTCTTACGACCGATCTTATTATATAGCGTGACGGGCAGGTACAAGCCTTGCCCCCGCTTACGCCGCTGCTCTTGAACCCAGCGCTTCTTTCATGGCAGCGCCTATGTCTGCGGGCGATGTGACGACGCGGATTCCGGCCTCTTCGAGCGCTTTCATCTTTTCGGCAGCAGTCCCCTTGCCTCCCGCGATGATTGCGCCCGCGTGTCCCATACGTCTTCCCGGCGGCGCAGTCTGCCCCGCGATGAATGCCACGATTGGCTTCGTCACGTTCTCTTTAGCAAACGCTGCGGCCTCTTCTTCGGCAGTTCCGCCAATCTCGCCTATCATCACTATGCCTTCCGTCTCGTCGTCCGCTTGAAAAAGCGCGAGCGCGTCAACGTGCGTAGTGCCTACGATGGGGTCGCCGCCGATGCCTATTGCAGTTGATTGCCCAAGGCCGAGCGCAGTCAATTGTCCGACCGCTTCGTAGGTCAAAGTGCCGGAGCGCGAGACGACGCCAACGTTGCCTTCACGGTGAATATGGCCGGGCATGATTCCTATCTTGCATTTTCCGGGGCTGATGATGCCGGGACAGTTCGGGCCAATCAGTCGTGTACGCCTGTCCGACAGGTACTCTTTGACTTTCACCATGTCCAGCGCCGGTATTCCTTCAGTAATGCAGACGACGAGCGGCAATCCAGCATCAGCCGCCTCCATTATTGCGTCGGCTGCGAATGCCGGTGGCACGTAGATGATGGAAACATTCGCGCCCGTCTCACCGACAGCATCAGCGACAGTGTTGAAAACAGGCACGCCTTCATGCTCTGTGCCACCTTTGCCCGGCGTTATGCCGCCGACTACGTTCGTGCCGTACTCGGCCATCTGTTTAGTATGAAAAGATCCCTCTTTGCCCGTTATGCCCTGCACAACAAGGCGCGTGGATTTATCAACCAGAACGCTCAATGCTCTTCTCCTTAAAGCAGTGATAAGTGATGAGTGATAAGAGAAAAGCAAATCTCTTACTTATCACTTATCACTCATCACTTATCACTCCATTTATTTTGCCGGACAGTATAACATGCAGTTGCGTTCGCGCTCTATCGAGCGTGCATGCGCTCTTTAATTCAATTCATCCTTCTCTCCATACTCCGGCACCTGTACGTTCCAGCCCAGGCTCTCTTTGATGTGCTCGGCCATCGCTGCGGCGGATTCCTCCTCGCCGTGCGTGAGAAAAGTTTTGCGCGGCGGAGTTGATTTCAATGGCGCGAGCCAGCGTAAGACTTCCTGCCAGTCTGCGTGCGCCGAGAATCCGCCTATGCGCTCTATGTGACAACGCACAGGAGTCCATTGGCCGTAGATTTTAACTTCCTTCTCGCCGTCCAGAATTCTTCTGCCCACGGTGCCCGCCGCCTGATAGCCCACGAATACAATCGTTGCATTCTCGTCCGGCAAAATTCTCTGGGCGTGATGAAGCACGCGCCCGCCTGTCATCATTCCTGATGCGCTGATGATGATGCGCGTGCCCCGCTCGTCGTTCAGCTTCTTCGATTCGTCGCGCGACGAGGCGGTAATCATGTTGCGCGTTCTCAATGGGTAGACGCGATGGGCAAGAACGCTGGCATAATCTGCGTCCTGCTCCTCCTTGCGATTGCCGTAGGCTTGAGTGGCTGCTGCCGCCATAGGCGAATCAACGCGCACGGGAAGAACGGGAATGCGATTCTCCTCTTCAAGCTCGCGTATGAGGTAAACGATCTCCTGCGTGCGACCGATGGCAAATGCCGGAATCAGCACAGCGCCGTTTCGTTTCACAGCATCATGTATGATTCTTTCAAGCACGTCTTTCGGGTCTTCCGCGTCGTGCAGGCGGTCGCCGTATGTTGATTCGACCAGCAGGTAATCGCACGCGGGCGGCGCAACGGGGTCGCGTATTATAGGCTGGTTGTAATGCCCCAGGTCGCCTGAGAAAAGTATTCGACGCCCCTGATGGTCGTCGCCTGCGCCGTCGAGTTCAAGCAGCACAAGGCTTGAGCCTAAGATATGTCCTGCAACTCGGAAGCTTGCGCGCACCCCCTTGGCTACCTGAACAGCGCTGCCGTCGTTTGGCACAGGTTTCAGTAGATCAATCGCCGCGCGAGCATCGCGCTCCGTATAAAGAGGCAGCGCGGGCTTGTGCTTCGTCAGATTATGGCGGTTGAGGTAATCTGCGTCCTCTTCCTGAAGCCGCCCGGCATCTGGCAAAAGAATCTTGATGAGGTCGCCAGTTCCGCGTGAGCAGTAGATAGGCCCGTTGTAACCCAGAGCCACCAGACGCGGCAAATATCCTGTGTGATCAATGTGCGCGTGCGTGATTACAACCGCATCAAGCGATTTGGGATCGAAAGGCGGGTCTTGCCAGTTGCGCTCGCGCAACTCTTTCAATCCCTGAAACATTCCGCAGTCAACCAGAAGGCGCGCGCCCGCAGATTCGACCAGATATTTAGAGCCTGTGACGGTTTGAGCGCCGCCCAGGAAAGTGATGGAAGCCATCCGCTCTCCTCTTCAGAAAATTTTGTTTGATGTTACTTGGCGATTGTACACCGCCCCATGCAAAATAGACGAGAGGTGAAGAGAGCAATGCCGCTAAAAGTCCAGGTCAGTACCGCCTGAAAGAAGGGATGAGGGATGAGGGATGAGGGATGAAATGGGTTGAATGAATTGCATATTGACCTGTTCACTGAATTCTTATTCATCCCTTCGCCCTCATCCCTTCTCTCAGGCGGTACTGACACGGTTGGCGCTGGCTCGCAAAAGCTCTTTTCCGTAATCGTCTCTATTGTTGAAAGCGCGGCGAAGGATTAAGCGCCGAACTTATTAGAATCGAATGACCTTTCAGAAAGAATTTCAAAAAGAGGAACACGGATGAACCCCCTTAATTCAAGACATAGCAAGCTGTTGATAGCAGTTATCACGCTGGCAATCACTTTAACAACCTTTACAGGCGCGCCCGCGCAACAGCGCCAGCAGCAGCAGCCGAGCAATAACACGGACTCGCAGCGCTCTATCATCTCCGACATCTTCTCTTTAGGCTCTACGGTTGTATCATCTGCCGTCTCAACCGCCACAGGCTCGCTACAGTATGACCCTTATGAGCAGTTTCGCGGCGCGCATTATTCTAACGCCGGGCTGATGAGCGAGCGCGACGAGGTTCGGCTTGGGAATCAATTCCACCTGGAAGTCGGCAAGCATGTTCAGTTCACGACCGTAGGGCAGGAGCGCGTCAACAGCATAGGCCAGCGTGTTGCGCGCTCCAGTTTGCGCCCCGGTCTTCTATACAAATTTCACGTCATTCAATCGCGCGAGCTGAATGCCTTCTCCACGCCGGGCGGCCATGTTTATGTCACAGACGCTCTGGTTGAGATTGCGAATGATGACGAGCTTGCTTCAGTGCTCTCGCACGAAATTGGACACGTCGTAGCGCGCCACAGCTTGAAGAGGCTGCAACAGTCGCAGGCGCTGGGCGACCTTGCGAACGTCTTCGGCTCGATAACAGGTATAGCCGGGCAGACGGCTGGTGAACTGGGCACAGCGGCGGCGCAGGCCGTGGCGGGCGGGTTGCTGGCTTCGCACAGCCGCGATGAGGAGCGCGAGGCGGATTACCTGGGCGTGCATGGGGCAGCGAAAGCAGGATTCGACCCTGAAGGCATGGTCACGATGCTTCGGAAAGTGCAGCAGATAGCCCACAGCGAGCCGAGCATATTAGGCTCCATCTTCAGCGACCACCCCGATGCGCAGGAGCGAATAGATAACACGCAATACGAAATCGCGCGCATACGCGCTACGCCTGTAAGAACAAGAAGACAAAGATAAGACCAAGTGAGTGGTGGTGTGCGGTAGCGCGGGGGGGTCATCGTTGGGCCAAGTTGATTACCCGCCCGCTACCGCAGGCGGTACTGACTCGGAGGCTTGTTCCATCTCACTTGTCGCTTGAATTTTTTGACGAAAGTATGGCTGGCCGAAGAAGACCAGAGCGCAGGGAATCAGAAGCAGGAGATTGCGCAGAGCAGTTGTCACTCCGAGTTGACTTGCTATGATTCCGCCGAAGCAGCCGCATTCAAGCCCCTCTGCATTCCCCAGTCCATAGCGATAATAAAGCGCATAGGCCGCGAAACCTATGAGCAACGCGGCAGCCCACACTGCTCCTATGCGAACCGTGCGCGGCAAAAGCAGCAATACGACGGCTGCGCTTTCTGCTATGAACACGGCGACCACTACTGGCAACGCCCAACGCTCGCCCACAAGGTTCGGCATCATCTTCAAGAAACTGTGCTCGCGGTCGTTGATGAAGTAGAGCTTCGCCGCGACAGCGAAAAGGAAGAGCGCGGCCAGCCCGAAGCGTGATAGCAGCACAAGCCATCTGAGAATTGTTGTTCTAGTTGGTTTCATCTATAGGATGACTCACGCAAAGACGCAAAGAGAGAGCACAAAATATACTGCGCTCTCATATTTCCTTGAAGACTCATTCAATCTCTTTGCGCCTTTGAATGAAATTCATTTACTGTCCGGCAAGCGCGACCACCTTCTCGGCAGCGTCCTTCATGCCTTTTGCCACCGTGAAATTCATCCCCGAATCACGAATGACGCGCTGGCCTTCTTCGACGTTCGTTCCTTCAAGCCTGACCACAACAGGAACATTGACGCCGAGGTTCTGCGCCGCTCCCACGACGCCGCGCGCAACCATGTCGCATCGCACGATGCCGCCGAAGATGTTTATGAGCACGGCGCGCACGTTCTCGTCTGCGAGCAGAATCTTGAAAGCAGCTTCGACGCGCTCCTGTGATGCGCCGCCGCCAACGTCCAGAAAGTTTGCAGGCTCGCCCCCGGCAATCTTGATGATGTCCATCGTAGCCATAGCCAGCCCCGCGCCGTTCACCATGCACGCGATGTTGCCGTCCAACTTGATGTAGTTCAGGTCGAATTTCGACGCTTCGATCTCAAGCGGCTCTTCTTCGTTCAGGTCTCGCAAGGCTGCGAAATCAGGATGACGATACATGGCGTTGTCGTCGAAAGTCACCTTAGCATCGAGCGCTATGAGTCGCTTGTCCTTCGTCAGCAGGAACGGATTGATCTCTACGAGCGACGCATCCATCTCCTCGTAAGCTTTGTAAAGAGCCTGCATGAACTTTGCCGCCTGATTGATTAAATCCGAGGGCAAGCCCAGACCGAACGCGAGCTTTCTGGCCTGAAATGACCTGAAGCCAACCGCAGGGTCAACCGTTTCTCTAAGAATCTTTTCGGGCGAATGCTCTGCGACCTTTTCAATGTCCATGCCGCCCTCTGATGAGGCCATGAAGACAGGACGACCGCTCGCTCTATCCAGCACTATCCCCAGGTAAAATTCTTTATCAATCGGCAAGCCCTCTTCTATTAGAAGCACGCGCACTTCCCTGCCCTCCGGCCCCGTCTGGTGCGTGACAAGTTTCATGCCCAGCATTTTTCGGGCAATCTCCTGCGCTTCGTCTGCGCTCTTCGCCAGTTTCACGCCGCCGCCAAGCCCTCGCCCGCCCGCATGTATCTGCGCTTTGACGACAACAATGTCTGTGCCCAATTCCTTCGCCGCGTGATAAGCCTCTTCAGGCGAACGAGCAACAATCCCGCGCGGAACCGCCACGCCGTATTTTTTCAGAAGCTCCTTGCCCTGATATTCGTGAATCTTCATCCTGAGTCCCCTGTCAATGATGGGTTTTCCGTGCTAAACATCTGACTGGAAATCTTTGTTCCGAAGTGTAGCCGCATGCCCCCCGCGACGGCAAGTTGCCAGCTACTTATTGCTAAGGCGTTAAGCATAAGCGTTAAGTTCGGCAGAGTTAAGCCGGGCGCTCTCAAAAATTTTCAATCTGAGGAGACCGAACTGATGAGCGAAGTCGTTGTCACATCACTCAGAAAGTTACAGAATGAAGTCCTATATGGTGACAATCAAACTCTATTGATTGACGAACCCGCAGGCGCAGGCGGCGACGGCACAGGCCCAGACCCCTACACTCTTTTGCTCTCGGCGCTTGGCGGCTGCATCTCTATGACCGTGACGCTTTACGCAAGGCGCAAGGGGTGGCCGCTTGAGCGCGTTCAAGTTCATTTGCGCATCCAACGAGTTCACGCTAAAGATTGTGTTGAATGCGAGCGAAGCATGGAGGGATTCGCGCATCGCATAGAGCGTCATGTGACGGTCGAAGGAGATTTAACCGATGAGCAGCGCGCTCGTCTTCAAGAGATAGCGCACAAATGCCCAGTGCATAAAATGCTCACGTCAGAGATTGTGATTTCCGAGATGAAAGATTAACGGTCGCGGCTAGAGACATCCGAAAATTTGGACGATAAAAGGCTGGAAAGTAGATTAGCGATGATCTCACCGAAAGCCCCGGCTGCTCTGGACTTCAGGCCAACCTTTTTCAGTAGAAGAGAAACTAATTTCTCTATTGTCTCGTAAAAGCGATTGCTGCACGAAACTCTGCCCCTCTCTTCAAAGAATTTCGTGGCTTTCGCTTGAGCTAAGAAATTCTTTCTCTCAATTTTCAACCCTTTGGAGAAGCACATGAGTCAGATACTGAAATCTTTCATAGCGCTGGCACTCGCCGTCTCGTTCGGTGTGTCAACGATTTTAGGTCAGACAGCCATTCACGGCTACGACCGCTCGAACATGGATGCGGGCACACAGGCCTGCACAGACTTTTACCAGTACGCCAATGGCGGCTGGTTGAATAGCAATCCGATACCCGGAGCTTATCCGGCGTGGGGCGTGGACAACTTGCTCTCGGAGAGGAACCGCGAAACCTTGCGCCAGATATTGGAGGCTGCGGCCAAAAACACAAACGCGCCCAGAGGCAGCAACGAACAGAAGGTAGGCGACTTTTACCAGAGTTGCATGGACGAGCAGAGGATTGAAGCGGAAGGATTGAAACCGCTTGAGCCTGAGCTTGCGCTCATAGCAAAGATTAATAATGTGCGCGACCTTCAGCAGGAGATAGCGCATCTTCACGCCGAGGGCATCAACGCCGCCTTCGCTTTCAGCTCGACACAGGACTTTAAGAACAGCGATCAGGTCATCAGCGGCCTCTTTCAAGGCGGACTGGGGATGCCGGATCGTGACTACTATTTCAAACAGGACGCGAAGTCGAAAGAGATTCGTGAGGCTTACGTACAGCACGTCGCAAAGATGTTAGAGCTAATGGGTGACGCGCCCGCGACGGCAGCCGCAGAAGCGCAGACCATTCTGGACTTCGAGACAAAACTGGCGGACGCCTCGCTCACTCGCGTTGAATTGCGCGACCCGAACAATCTCAACAACAAGATAACGATGGCGCAGTTGAAGGCGCTTGCTCCAAGCATCGACTGGCCCAACTATCTTAAAGGCATTGGGCTTAATCGTCCGGGCGACATCAACGTCGTGCCGTCGAAATTCTTCCAGCGCCTGAACGAGCAGGTGAGCGGCGTGCCCCTTAGCGATTGGAAGACCTACTTGCGCTGGAACTTGATAAACGCTGCTGCTCCTGCGCTCTCCACGCCATTCGTCAACGAGGATTTCAATTTTTATAGCAAGAAGCTGCGCGGGACTACGGAAATTCTTCCGCGCTGGAAGCGATGCGTGACCAGCACAGACCGCGCGTTGGGCGAAGCGCTCGGCCAACTCTACGTGCAGAGAGCTTTCCCGCCAGAGGCGAAGAAGCGCGCTCTAGACATGGTTCACAATCTGATAGAGGCGCTGCGCAGCGACCTGCAAACGCTCTCGTGGATGAGTCCGGCCACGCGCCAGCAGGCGATCATCAAGCTGAACGCTTTCATTCAGAAGATCGGATACCCTGACAGGTGGCGCGACTACTCTTCGCTACAGATTGACCGCAGCTCTTACATCATGAATCGCCTGCGCGCCAACCGGTTTGAGAACACGCGCGACGTGAACAAGATAGGCAAGCCCGTTGACAGAGCCGAATGGGGCATGACGCCTCCAACCGTTAACGCCTACTACAATCCGCAGATAAACGAGATAGTCTTTCCTGCCGGAATTCTGCAACCTCCGTACTTCGACCCGCAGGCAGACGACGCCTACAACTACGGCGCGATGGGCGCGGTCATAGGCCACGAGATGACGCACGGGTTCGACGACGAAGGCCGACAGTTTGACGCCAGAGGCAATCTCTCGGATTGGTGGACTGCGGATGATCGCAAGGCATTCGACCAGCGAGCCGCGTGCATCATCAAGCAGTTCGATGCTTTCGTCGTAGAAGGCGACCTGCATGAGAACGGCCAGCTAGTGGCTGGCGAATCAATCGCAGACCTCGGCGGATTAGTCATAGCCTATGCGGCTTTCCAGAAATCCATGGAGGGCAAGCCGCATACTGTGATTGACGGCTTCACGCCTGAGCAGCGCTTCTTTTTGGGCTACGCGCAGAGTTGGGCTACGAATATCAGGCCAGAGTATGCGCGGCTGCTGGCGAACGTTGACCCGCATCCGTTGCCGAAGTTTCGCGTCAACGGCCCGCTAGCCAACTTCCCTGCATTCGGGCAGGCTTTTAGCTGCAAGGCCAGTGATGCGATGGTCAGAGCGGAAGCAGACCGATGCCAGATTTGGTAAGGAAACAGGAAAGTGAAAACAGAAAGGGGGCTGTTCGATATGAGCAGCCCCTTTCCAATTTCTTGCCGGAATTAGAGCAAAGCTCGATTGAGTGTAGGGATTATTTCATCACCGCATACAAAAAGTACGCGAAGGAAGCCGAAGAAGATTTCAAATCTGAAATCTCAAATGCTTTAAACTTCTTCGGTGTAATCTCTGTGTGCTTTGTGTCTTCGATGGTGAATGCAGCGTTCCATGCACTCAACTGAAATTCGCTCTAATTTGACGTTAATCCGCCCGTGACACCCCAGCCCGCCTGCTTGACGAATCTAACGCGGTGGTTCTTCTGGTCGAAGGTGAGCGCGAAATTTTTGAGCAGTCTGAGACCCAGGTTCGCGTCGTTGAAGATTTCCGCGAACGCAACGGTTGGTTGCGCGAACTCGTAGCGTCCGAGGCGCATGCTTGTTTTCACAGAAGCCTCGCTTATCTCGACCGTGCTGGTCACAGTGCGCACGCGGCCAACGACGCGAGGCTCGGAGGCTAAAGTCAATTTGCTGATAACGGAAGAGGGCAGCATGATTGCTCCCATCATGTTGCCTGTATCCACGTGCGCGCTCACCTTCACGTCTCCGAAAGCGAGTTCGACGGACGGTGTGCCGTGAGTTTCCTCATAGCTCAGAATCTCCGCGCCATCTGCTTGCGGCAACTCGCCACGCTCTATGCGCACGCGCCCCGCTGGATAGTCAAGCGTCAGCAGGTAATCCGCGAAAAGGCCGAAGCCTAGAATGCCATCAATGTGCGGCATGCGCGGGTTCTCGTTGTAGTTGCGCGTCACGGCCACAACGTTCTTGAACTGCGCGTCGCCCAGCTTTAACGATTCAATCTTCACAGTATCTAAAGTTCTGGTGTTGCGTCCCATGCCGTCCGAGGCCGTGACCTGCCCGGCCTTTGGGAGTCCCAGACTTTCAACTAAAGAGGAATCAACACGCGCCTGCCCCTGCCCGCCCGTGTCAATCGTGAACTGAAAAGGCCCCTTCCCGTTAACCATCACTTCAACCAGAGGCACAGGCCCGTTGAATTTCAGAGGGACTTCCGCGACCGTTGTGTTCGGCCTGGCCGCCGCAGCCGCGCGCTTGCCTACGTTGAAGATCATTGCCAACCCCAGCGCACAGCACAAGAGCAGTGAGAGCAAACCTCTGGTCATTCTTATCTCCTTCACTTCAGAGAACCATTATTTGCCGGAGCATGAGAAGATTGCGGCCTCTTACTGATTGGGTCTTCTGGTGCGCATCTGGACGTTGGGCGCGGGCGACGGGCCTTCGTGCAGGGTGTAATCGGACGGAACCTCGAAAAGCGTGCGCGCCGGTTCGCTGCGGTTGATGTTGGTCAGACGATAAGTTGTCTCGCCAGCCATAGGATCGCTGCGCCTGCTCATCACCACTGTTTGCAAGTCTGGCGAATACCAGCGCTCCGAAACGATCTGTATGTCGCGCTCGTTGCCAATCTCGCCCGCCGGGATAGTGTAGGTCGTGCGCGTTCCTTCCGCTTCTACGCCTTCAATCGTCTGCCTGCCCAGTTGCTCTGTCTTAACCCGGTCGGACTGCTCATTCGTCGTGCGCGAATATGTGACTGCGCCCCCGTTGCTACTGCTAATGGCGACGCCCGCCCTCGGCGCGATGGCAACTGATGTGCCCGGCGCAGGAGCGGCGGTTTCAAAAACAGTCATGCCCTGCGGGACAGCTTCGGGCGTAGGAGCGTTATTGTTTCCGCCCTGCGCGCCCGGCGTTCTATCGAATCTGAAGTTGAAACGGAGCATCATTTTGTGCGCCGTGTGCGAGCGCGAATCCAGCACGTAGCCGGTTCCTGTAACGGGATCATTTATGAAGATTGACTGCGGCGGGTCGCCCGCGACTGCGAACGCGCCAATGGTGCCAAGCGTCTGCTCGTAGCGCGTGCGCCCGTCGCTGTCCCTGTAAACTTTGGCGGTGTTCTTGCGCACTATGCGATTGCCGTCGCCCAGCGTTTGCACTGTCTCTGTCACAGCATCGGCAGAGTAAGGCGCGCCTCTGACCACACGGTTATCGAAGAGCATCTCGGAAGATAGAATGCGGAAAGGGAGTTGGTCTCCGGGTTGACCCGGCGGAGGTGGAACGGGAACAGTCTGACCGGGCGCGCCAATCATAACGTCGCTGCGCTCGATGATAACTTCCGGCGCTGGACGGCGCTGCTGTTGCGGGTGCGGTGTTTCCTGCGCGGAAGCTACAACCGAGCACGCAAGAAGCGTGAGCGCAAGGCTTAAGCTCAGGAACAGATACTTTTGAATTCGCATTTCTATAGTCTCCTTCGACAAAATAATTGCTGAATGAATGTTCGTTTACACTCTTGCCTGTTGATGGCTCAACGAACAAAACGAATTGCTCGCGCCAGTCCGTCTTCGCCCAGAACCACGTCTGCTTTCACGCGCTCGTTGGCTCTGTCCATATTCACCGGCAGACCGAAAGCGGCCAATGCAGAACGCGGCAGTTCCACGCGCACGACTCTCCCTCTATCGAGCGGAGCAATCGCTGCTTCGTAATTGAGCGGTATGAAATCCGTAGTAAACTCCTGCTCCTCGACGGAAGCGCTGCCCGGATTCGCGCGGTCGCTAATATTAGTCGGCCATATGCGCGGGTTGCGCCGCATGCGAGGTGTCACGCCGGACGCATCATGCACCAGAGGACTGCGAATGGATTCAGGCTCGACCGCAAGAGCAGATGATGTATCCACTACAGGAGCGTTCTGCATTCTGTCGGGTTCTGCTGTAGAAGCCTCTGCGATGCTGGCTCGCTCGGCCTTCTGTTGTTCGTTTGCGCGTTGGATGAGCGGCAGCACGCTCGTCATCATCAGCAGGAAAGCTGCGGCTGCGGCGGCTGCGCCGACGAACCAGCGCGTTTTATTCCAGCGACTGTGGGGAGGATGATTAACGGCAGCGTGATTCGCAGTCTTCTGATTATGAAAAGCCGAGAGCAGAGCCTCTTCAGTGCTTGCAGGAGCGTTGAGTTCAGAGAAGCTCGCGCCCAGCGCACGAAGCCCGTAAGTCAATGTGCGCTCATCTTGAAGACAAGCGGCGCATCGCTGACAACTCTCGGCGTGCTCTGCTGCTTCCTGCCGAGCGGAGGCATCCATCACAGACGCACGCGCCAGATCGTTAACAACTGATTCAAAATCTTTGCAGTTCACGCGAAACACCTCACTTGAGTCAGGGGCTGCGCTGGCGACCCGCTCTCATGTTGATCGCGCAGCCTCTCAATCAACATTGCTCGCGCCCTGTGCAGCCGCGAGCGAATGGTGCCGACGGCGCAGTTGAGTATGGTTGCAGCCTCTGCATAACTCATCTCGTGCAGTTCGCACAGCACGACGACTTCCCTGTAATGAGCCGGAAGACTCAACACGGCCTGCCGCACAGATTCAATCGTCTCAGTTCTTGTCAAATCACCGAGCGGATCGTCATCAGCAACAAAATGCCTGCCAGCACTCGCTTCTTCATTCTCGGTTTCAAATCCAATGGGCACAAACACGCGGTCGCGTTGAAATCGTCGCAGCACGTGATTGCGCGCTATTCCGTAGAGATAAGCCTGTACAGTCCCACGATTGGGGTCGAAGCGATGCCCCTCGCGCATCAATACTATGAAGACCTCTTGCGTCACGTCCTCTGCGGTCGCTTCAGACCCGCTCATTTGAAGAGCGAAGCGGTAGATTCGGCCCTGCCAGCGACGATAAAGCGAGACGAACGCCGCCTCGTCTCCGGCCATACTGCGCCGCAGCAACTCCTCATCGCGCTCTATTGTGGACGAATCCGTCATCTTGGCTTCAACAAGGTCATTCGTTTCGGCTTGGCAGTCAATACTGATTCGCACCCGACAACGGAAAAGTTCCAAATGTTAGAGAAGATTATTGAAATATTTACCAAAACAGAAGACAGACTTCTGATAGCTGAATCGGAAATACATGTGAATGAGAAATGAAAAGGCTCTCAACCGTTCGGGCTGAGAGCCTTCTGAATAATCCGGACGGGCAGATTGGTATTCCTGCTCTATAGTTTATGTTCGACCTCTACGGGGGCGGGTCTCTTTCTATAAACAATCAACTCCTACGCAGTTGTATGCTCATCTGCAATCTTAATTGCCTCACTGATGATCTTCAATCCTTCATCTATCTGTTTCTCAGTTATACAAAGCGGCGGCGCAATAAAAACATAGCTCCATCTTACAAACGTGTACATGCCCAACTCTTTGATCTTTGCCGCTACTTTATTCATTACCGTCATTTCATCCGGCTTTGCATTGAAAGGCGCTATAGGTTCTTTAGTCGTTCTGTTCTTCACCAGTTCAAGGCAGCCAAGCAAACCTGTATTTCTCCAATCGCCAATGCTTGGATGTTTCTGTTTTAATAGTTCCACCTGGGCATCCACATACTTACCCATCGCAGCAGCATTGGCAATTAAATTATCATCTTCGTATATCTTCAGCATTTCTAAGGCAGCGGCGCAGCAAACAGGATGGGCAGAGTAGGTGAGTCCTAATGCAAGCACGGTATCGTCAAACTTTGAAGCAATCCTATCCGATACCATTAAGCAGCCAAAAGGTAGATAGCCGGAAGTGAGACCTTTTGCCATAGCGATCATATCAGGAACGATGTCGTGATTTTCAAAACCAAACCATTTACCCGTACGACCAAAGCCGCTCATCACCTCGTCCATTATCAGCAGGATGCCATGCCTGTCACATATCTCTCTGACCTGTTTTAAATAACCGGCAGGATATTTCAGACAGCCTGAAGAACCTGATTCACCTTCCAACAAAATAGCGGCAATATTGCCGGGGCCTTCATAAGCAATAACCCGTTCAAGACTTGCAACACACTCTTTCAATAAATTTTCTTCACCATATTCCCAACGATATAAATATGGCAGATCAAAATGAACAAAATTCGGCGCTTGTTGGGAATCTACAGGAAGCTTACGTGGATCACCGCTTGCCGTCATAGCGCCGCTGGAAGAGCCGTGATATGACTGATAACGACTGAGTATTTTATGCCGTCCTGTATAAATCCTTGCCAGCTTAATTGCATTCTCAATAGAACTAGCGCCGCATAAAGTAAAGAATGCTTTATTCAGATCGCCGGGACATATCTCCGCCAATTTCTTTCCCAACTCACCGCGCGCTTTGGTAACACAGGATGGAGTCACATAGCTCACTTCCTGCATCTGTCTTACCACTGCTTCAGTCACACGTTGATTGCCATGACCGATATTTACATTCATCAACCCTGATGAAAAATCAAGATAACGATTGTCATCGTAATCATAGAGATAAACCCCATCGCCGTATTTCACAGCGATAGGATTTATTCCCTTTTGTTTACTCCAGGAAAATAGAGTGTAATCAAGATTATCCTGAATGACTTGCTCCCCCGCCCCTGAAGTAGTGCTTGGAAGCGTTTCGATTTGTGAAATTGTTATTGGTTCAGCCATTTTTGAATTTTATGTTACCAGCTTTGGGTTTGAACTCAAACCTTTTGATTATGTATCCAGAGGAAAACGGCCACCTGCAAAAGTGGCCGCACCCCTTTACTTACTGGTCGGGACGGGCGGATTTGAACCGCCGACCTTTCGCACCCCAAGCGAACGCGCTACCAGGCTGCGCCACGCCCCGTCATCGATTGATTAAGTATCGCCGGAAAAGATTTTTTGGTCAAATTGATGAGGGAGACGCTCAAAGCAAGAAGGCTTTTCGTAGAATCTATTTTTTGAGGGATTTCTGAAGCGACGCATCACCTGTATTGATGATGGCTAAAAGCTCCTGCAACTCACTGACTAGACGGCGAAGCGATGCGCGCTGATCCTCCGTCACCGGGGTCGCCCCCAGGGTTGAAGGCAAATAGCCGCCTCGCGCTTCCGCTGCGCTGCTCGCTGTATCTGCCGACGCAGGCTGTGGAGACGAATGCGAAGTAGACTGCGCAGCCGCGCTCATCTCCGGCGTGACCACCTTCAGCTTACTCCCCGCGCGAATTTCGCTCGCCAGCTTCTTCTTCGCCCCTGCAATCGTGTACTGGTCGTCGTAAAGCAGTTCTCTAATACGCAGCGCCATCTCCACATCGCGCTTGCGATAGGTGCGCTGCCCCGCGCGATTCTTCTGCGGCGCGAGCATGGGGAATTCCGATTCCCAGTAGCGCAGCACGTGCGCCTGCACGCCCGTCAACTCGCACACTTCGCCTATCTTGAAGAACAGTTTTTCGGGGATGGCTATTGCTGCACGGTTCATAGCTTTCGGTGAAACCCTGCCGTGGAAATTTACCTGAAAACTTTTCGCTGAAGCCCGAGAACTTGACGACTGAATAACGTCTGTCCGGCCTACAAGGTGAGACCTACGACGCGCCCAACTGTCGCCATGTTACCCGCGCAAGCTAATTGTGTCAATAACTTATATTTAGGCGTTGGAGCTTGAGAAGAGGGTTGAATGAAGAGACTCGCCATGTGGATTCACCATATGACGCACATGATATTAGATTGCAATTGACCTGTTTAGAGAGCGAAGGCTAAGGGCGTGAGAATTAATTCGGCTTCTCACGTCCTTAGCCTTCCGCCGTCTGATCTGCCCTTCGTTGCAGTAAGGCTATTAACCGGGATGCGGCGATTACTGTCTAAGACTGCTTGGTCTGGCCTGCTCCCGGAGCCTCCTCAACGTTCTGTGTCTGGCTGCTCTTACGCAACACGTTCTTAATTCCGAATAAAGATTCAAGGAAGTCTTGCCAGAACGGAGCGCCGACGCTGAGCAATAGCGCCATGATGAGCCAGCCCAGAAGAACTCTCGCATCATGCTTGCGATACATCCACCAGTTACCGCTCGACCATAAAGTCCCCCACCATTTTCCCGTGTCGTGCAGAGTGATTGGCGCAAACCCATAGCCTGTGAAGATACTTGCATCTCTGCTAATCTCCTCCCGGCTTGTATTGAACCAGGTTTCTACGGTCTGCTCTGTCGGCTGCTGACCGCCGTTTGTGAGCGCCCGCACAACATCTTCGCGCGACTGCAAGATCAGCGCGCGGGTTGTGTCGCTGGTCGAGATTTGTTGATAAACATTGAAGAAATTGGCGTTGAGGAAGACGACCACAATGAAGCTGATGACTATGACCGCCGTCTTCATGGCGCGTGTGTAGCGTTCCTCGAAGCTCTGCATTACGGTGTCGAAATAGTTCTCCAACTTAACCCAGTTGGCGAAAACGTCTGTGAATTTCTGACGCAAGGAAGTGAAGGCATCAGAGAGATTCTTCAGTTCTGTATCCAGAACAGTCAAAGCTCTCACCAGATCAGCTTTATTATCCAGATTTGCTCTCTCTAAAGCTTGAGCAATCCTTGACCTTACGTCAGCTAGAATCTTCAGCACGTCGTCCAGATTGATCGCTCGCAATTTGGCGATGTCATCAATCAGCGTCGTGGCAGCATCTTCAATTTCAGGCGGGCTGCCCAGATTAATTGTGAGAAGCATACGAAGATCAGCGATCAGAGGCTTAAACTTCGCCTGCATATCGGCGAGCTTTGCTTTGTCGTCATCGCTCAGATAACCGGCGGCGCTTTTAAGGTCGAACCCATTGAGCGCAACTTCCCATGCCTGAAACTTATCTTCCAACTCTTTGAATAGACCCTCGGCCTTTTCAACTTTATCCCAGAAGTTCGAGTCCACTTTTCCGGGGGCTATGCTGCCGACGACGTTAAGCAGATCGCTTTTCGAGAGGGAGTCGAAGATGGGGCGAGTGGATAAGGCGGTTCGACCGATGCTCCCGAATTTATTCATCACTTCGTTATAGAGAGCCGCCGCGTCCTTGAACTCGTCACGTTCCGCAGGATGGCGTGCCCAGTCGCCCTTAAAAAACCTGCCCGCCCAGGGTATCAGACCGAGTAGCCGCATGAAGAAATGCGCGAATATACGAAGGAAGGGTGACTGAGCGATCATTGCTCTTAACCCGCCAAACTCGTTGACCGATGTGTTCGCGGGCTGGTCGCCGGGCGTCTTCACTTGCGCGCTGGTCTCATTATGCAGGACGAATTGAAAGAGATGCGCAAGAGATTCTTCGATCTGGCGCGACTTGAGTTTGAAAGCTTTCTTGATGGCTGCCTGTACAGCCTGCACGACAAGACTCAGGGCGAGGAGCACCACGACCATAGAGATCAGGTTGTCCAGCGTTGCGTTGAGGTTGAACATCATTCCTCCTGTCTAATTTTTGATTCATTAACGAGCAGGCGAAGAACTGAGATTACAAGTTGGATTCAAACGGCCAGTTTCGAGGCCGTGAGATTCTTCAATCAGTGCGGGTAAGTGACGCAACCGGACGATACCTATCCTGCAAAGCGCGCGGGTCTGGAAACTAACAGTTGCGTTGTTCCTGCCGTTTAAGTAGGAGAATAAGCTGATCTAAGAAGACTTATCAGCGTTCCAGTTGGCCATTGTGACCTGCGCACGATAGTTTACGGCCAAAGGTATGTCAAGAACTTTTAGTTGCAAATAATGGTTCAAATTAAACCGCTAATGAAGATCATTTCAAATCATCGCGGAATTTTTCTGTCAACTTCTCTGCCTATCTATAAGGAATGAGGCGAAACATTCCACTTCGGCCATACGCGAGCCACAGGACGTTGGAAAGCTGCAAATTCCTGTCTGACCAGTTGCATATATATATTTCGGCTAATGTAAAGAAAGGAGTTAAAGAGTTAGAAGGTCTTCTCTTGCGAATTCACTGTATAGCTCTCGCTATTAAGGGTTGCGCCTTTCCGTGTAGATGAGATATAACGCGCGTCGCTTCGCATAATCACCAACGGAAAGGAATAGACCATGAGCGAGCAGGATAACGTGCAGGTCGTACAACAGGCTTATCAGAATTTCAAGGCCGGGAACATCGAAGCTTTACTTGGTCAGATGTCAGATGATGTCGATTGGCAACTCGCAGAGATGGAGAACGTATCGTTCTCCGGTCGAAGAAAGGGGCGCGATGGTGTCGCGCAGTTCTTCTCGTTGCTGGCTGAGGATCAGGATGTTCTGCAATTCGAGCCGCACGAGTTTATAGCTCAGGGCGACAAGGTTGCTGCGCTGGGCCAATACAGATGGCGAGTGAAGTCTAACGGGCGCGAGTACGGCGGCGACTGGGCGCACGTCTTCACCATACAAGACGGCAAGATCAAGGGCTTCCACGAATACATGGACACGGCTGCGGCGGCAGAAGCCCACAAAGCAGGATAAAAATTGAAGGGGAAGAGAGTAAAAAGTGTAAGAGGCTATAAGGAGAGTGAAAGCGGTTCTGCTTAAAGCAAGCTCTTTTCCTTTTCACCTATTCCCTCTTCTCCCTTTTACCCCTTTCAGTCTTGCGTATTGGACTGCATCGGAAGCATCAAGTTATAATTTCGTTTCTCTTTCGTTCCTGCATTTTTGGAGGTTCATCCTAAAACAGTGTCCACGTCTGAAACCGCTTTTCGTCTGGCAGCCCGCCTCGACCGCGTAGGCTTCTCCGATATTGTAACGATTCGCAACCGTGTCATGGAGATTCGCTCCCGTGGCAAGCAGGTCTATCAATTTGAAGGCGGCGAGCCGTTCACGAACACGCCCGAGCATATCAAAGAAGCAATGATGCGCGCCCTCGCAGAAGACAGGACGCGCTATGCGCCGTCGTCCGGGATACCGGAGTTGCGCTCAAGCATCGCTGAGAAAGTGCGCGAGCGTAACAGTATTCCTGCGAGCGAGCAGGACGTGATTGTGATGAGCGGCGGCATGCAGTGCCTGTTCGCTGCATTTCAATCTGTGGTCAACCCGGAAGACGAAGTGCTGGTCTTCTCGCCCTACTGGACTCCGATTAAAGACCTTGTGGCTCATTGCCGCGCAACGCTCGTTTTAGTTCCAACTGAAACAGCGCGCCGGGACGGCTTCGTTGAAACGCTCTCGCGGTATGTGACCGAGCGAACTCGCGCAATCTATTACAATACGCCGCAGAATCCGACGGGCGTGGTCTTTACAGGCAAAGAAGCTGAAGCAGTCGCTCAATTCGCCCGAAGCCGCGATCTGATCGTGATAGCGGACGAAGCTTACGAGGACATCATATTCGACGGCGAGCATGTTTCCATTGCTTCGATCGAAGGTATGTTCGAGCGCACCATCACCTGCTACACGTTATCGAAGAGCTATTCGATGACGGGCTGGCGCATGGGCTACGCCGTCGCGCCCGAACCCTGGATGACGGGGCTGAAGAAGATGACGCTCTATTCCACGAACGGAGTTTCGACGCCCGGACAATGGGCGGCTCTCGCAGCGCTCTCAACGCCGGGCGATTTTTTTGAGAAACTACGTTCGGAATATTTACGAAGGCGCGACCTGCTGCTATCAGGTCTAAACGAATTGGGCTTGAAGTGCGAAAGCCCCGCAGGAGCTTTTTACGCTTTCCCGGACGTGACCTCTGTTAGCACGGACAGCCGTGCTGCCGCAGAAATTCTTCTGGAACGCGCTCAGGTCGCAACCGTCCCCGGCATAGTCTTCGGCGAACACGGCGAAGGCCACCTGCGCTTCTCCTTCTCAACCTCAATCGAAGCCATAGAAGCAGGACTGGATTCCCTAAGAAGAAATCTTTGAAGGGATGAGGGATGAGGGATGAGGGATGAAGACGAGGAGTTGAGACGCGCAGACGCCGAGTCGCGCAGACAAGTGGAAAGACATAAACGCGCTTCATCTTCTAACAGCGAAACTTTCATCAGTCCTTCTGCGTCTTCTGATAACTCATCTCGCAGCGAGTTTGACCTTATACAAAAAATCCGACAACGCGCCCTTAAACATAGTTCAGAGCAAAGCTTCATTCATTCATCCCTCATCCCTCATCCCTCATCCCTCATTTCCGGCATTGGCGATGATGCGGCTGTTATCAAACAGACTTCCGGGCGCGACACCGTTATCACGGCGGATTTACTCGTTGAAGATATAGATTTCAGGCTCTCGTACACTCCCGCATCGCTTCTAGGGCACAAGGCGCTTGCAGTTTCGCTCTCGGACATAGCAGCGATGGGAGCGAGACCCGTATGGGCGCTCGTTTCGCTCGGAGTCCCCCCAAAAGTCTGGCGCTCATCGTTCGTTGACGATTTTTATCAGGGCTTCTTCGCGCTAGCCGACGAACATGACGTTACGTTAGTGGGCGGCGACGTGTCGCGCACGCCTGAGCGAATAGTTATTGATTCAATCTTGATGGGAGAAACGATGAGTGGCGGCGCTGTGCTTCGTTCCGGCGCAAGCGCAGGCGATCATATCTTCGTGACGGGAACGCTTGGCGGCGCTGCCGCAGGATTGCGACTGCTTGAGCGCGGAGCGGAGAAATCGAAACGAGGAAGCGAGCGCGAGGCGCGCATGATAGAAAATTTAGTTCGCAGACAGAGAGAACCTTTGCCGCGCACAGGCTGGGGCATCTTTCTGGGAGAAGACAGGCTGGCGACAGCCATGATTGATCTGAGCGACGGTCTGTCGTCCGACCTTGCGCACCTGTGCGAAGAGAGCCGGGTCGGCGCGAAAATTGAGGCCGCGCGAATTCCAATCAACCGCAACGTAGCGATTGCCTGCGGGCGGCGCGCGCTTGATCCACTGATGCTGGCGCTGCACGGCGGCGAGGACTTCGAGCTTCTTTTCACCGTGCGCCCGCCCAACCTTCGCCGCCTACCCAGAAGAATTGACGGCGTACCTGTAACATACATAGGAGACATTACAGATGAAGCCGGACGCATTCTCATATCTGAAGGCTCGCACGTTTGGGACTTGGAGAGAGGCGGGTTCGAGCATTTCGGTTAGAAAAAATAGGTTTCACGCAAAGATGCAAAGGCGCAAAGAAGAAGACGCAAGAAGAAAATGTTATTCAATTCCTTTGCGTTCTTCTTAGCGCCTTTGCGTCTTTGCGTGAGACTCTAAAAATCGTTCACCCTACACCACTCCGCGTTTGACTCAAAAATCTTCCTTCCCTAAAGTAAGTAGATGCTTGATGTCCAGCATCTAACATCTGACATCCGGCATCTGCTTTTTATGCTTAGATTCTTCAACACACTTACGAGCCAGTTAGAAGAGTTTCGCCCTATGCGTGAGGGCGAAGCCAGGATGTACTACTGCGGGCCGACCGTCTGGAATTACGGCCACATAGGAAATTTCCGTTCCGTCATGTGCACGGATATTCTCAGGCGCTATCTCAAGTTCAAAGGCTTCGAGGTAACGCACGTGATGAACATTACGGACGTGGACGACCGCATCATCACGCAATCGTTGGAGGCCGGGCTTCCGCTTGACGAATATACCGCAAAGTATATCGTGGCCTTCTGGGAAGACTTTGAGGCTCTGGGCTGCGAGCGCCCTGAAGTAGCGCCGCGCGCCACGCACCACATCTCCGAAATGGTCTCGCTCATAGAAAAACTGGAAGAGCGCGGTCACGCTTATCGCTCAGACGATTCTGTCTATTACCGCATCAGTTCGTTTGAAGAGTACGGCAAGCTCTCGAAGATAAATTTCGCTGGCAACATCGCGGGCGCGAGCGAGCGCGTTGACACGGACAAGTATGAGAAAGAGGACGCGCGCGACTTCGCATTGTGGAAGGGCGCGGACTCGCCGGATGAGCCTGCGTGGGATACGGAGATTGGTCGCGGTCGTCCCGGCTGGCACATCGAATGCTCTGCGATGTCTATGAAATATCTGGGCGAGACGTTTGACATTCACACCGGGGGCGTTGATCTTATCTTCCCGCATCACGAGAACGAGATTGCGCAATCGGAAGGCGCGACCAATAAGCAGTTCGTAAAATACTGGATTCACTACGAGCACCTGAAGGTGAACGGCGAATCCATGTCTAAGTCCAAGGGCAACTACTATACTTTCCGCGATCTGAAAGAGCAGGGCTTCGATGCAACAGCGGTGCGCTACTACCTGCTGAGCGTGCCCTATAGAAAGCAGATCAACTTCACTCTGGAAGGCTTGCGCGCGGCTGAAAAGACTGTCGAAGGATTAAGGGATTTTCATGCGCGCCTGAAGGAAGCCAAAGCCGAGCCGGGCGCTAACGAGCGTCTGCGAGACGCCGCTAGCCGTGCGCTCGAAGGGTTCGAGGCCGGAATGGACGATGACCTGAACACTTCCGTTGCGCTGGCTGCGATTCACAACCTGACGCGCGAGGTGAACACTGCCATAGCAGACCACGCTCTCTACGAAGAGAACAAGCGCGAGCTTCTGGCTTTGATCGAGCGATTCAACACGGTCTTAAACATTTTCGTTGAAGAGCAACCGCTAATGCTGGACGAAGAGGTTCAAAAGCTGATTGACGAGCGACAGGAAGCGCGCCGCCGCCGCGACTTCACACGCGCCGACGAGATACGCGACGAACTGACCGCGCGCGGCATCACATTGGAAGACACCAAAGACGGCGTGCGCTGGAAACGGCGCTAACATGAATGATATAGTGATAAGTGATGAGTGATAAGTGATAAGTGATAAGACAAAAAGCTTTAGTTCTTTCTTATCACTTATCACTCATCACTCATCACTGCTTTTCATATGTTTCTCTTCCGCAATTCACATTTTCGTCCCGTAGAATCGCGCGCTAATCTTTTCGCCGATTAACTCTCTCTTCGTCCAGACCGCCGCTTCATCCTTCTAAATTCCATTTACTTCCCTCGCCTTTCATCAAAGGAGAAAGTGTCATGTCAACAATTGCACCGCCCCGAAAGCCTGAAATCAAGACAGAGCTGCCCGGCCCCATAGGACGACAGATTGTAGAGGCCGACGCGCAATGGGTTAATCCTTCTTACCCGCGCCCTTCTTTCAAATTGGTGGCCGAGCGGGGCGAGGGCGTCTGGGTTACGGACGTTGACGGCAACCTCTTTCTGGATTGCAACGCGGGCGTAGCCGTCTGCTCAACGGGTCACTGCCACCCGGAAGTAGTGAAAGCGATTCAGGATCAGGCCGCGCAGTTGATACACATGTGCGGCACGGATTTTTATTACAGGCACATGCCCGCGCTTGCCCAAAAACTTGACGAGATTGTGCCTGTAGAGAGTCCTACGCGAACGCACTTTGCCAACAGCGGCACAGAGGCGGTTGAGACTGCACTGAAGCTCGCTATGCACGCGACAGGGCGCGAAAAGTTCATAGCCTTCTTCAACAGCTTTCATGGTCGCACGCTCGGCTCGCTCTCTCTGACTTCATCGAAGATCGCTCAGCGAAAAGGGTTCAAGCGTCAGGCGCTGGACGTAGTTCACGTGCCCTACCCGAATGTTTTTCGTCATCCATTCACGGGCGAGCGTTCGGATGCGGCTACGGTTAGCCGTGCGTGTCTTGACTGGATAGAGAATCGTCTGTTCAAAACGACGACGCCGCCTGAGGAGGTTGCGGGCATCGTAGTTGAATGCGTGCAGGGCGAAGGCGGATACGTGCCCGCGCCGCGTGAGTTTTTGCAAGGACTCAGACGCATCTGCGACGAGCATGGAATTCTACTGATTGTTGACGAAGTTCAATCCGGCATGGGACGCACCGGCAAGATGTTCGCCTCCGAGCATTACGATTTGAAGCCTGACATCGTGACGATTGCCAAAGGCATAGGCTCAGGGCTTCCCATAGGAGCGACCGTCGCGCGCGCGGATTTGATGGACTGGAAACCGGGCGCGCACGCTTCCACTTTCGGCGGCAACCCTGTAGCCATCGCGGCTGCGCTCAAGACGATTGAGTTGCTTGAGCGCGAGTTGGTTGCTAACGCTGCATCTGTCGGAGCTTATCTGGAAGCGGGCTTGAGAAGGTTAGAGCAGAAGCACGATTGCATTGGCGACGTGCGCGGACTAGGCATGATGCTCGGCGTAGAATTTGTTACCGACAAAGCTTCTATGAAACCGGATGCAGACTTGCGCGACCGCGTAGAGACGGCCTGCTTCGAGCGCGGTCTGATACTACTAGGCTGCGGCTTCAACACCATACGCTGGTCGCCGCCGCTCATCCTCAAGCGCGAGCACGTTGATGTGGCACTGGAGATTTTCGATGAAGCCATCGCTGCATCTTGCTCTTAAGCAGCGACGACTGAATGTCAGTACCGCCTACGGTAGTGGGCGGGTCGCAACGTAATCATCGCCCGCGCGAGCTTTAGCAGGCCGCTACTGACATTGACGCTGGCTTCAGGGTTACATGCAATTCGCTATAGTGAATCGTAAATCGTGAATTGAAAAAGCAGAGCGCGAAAGCTCTTAACCACGATTTACGATTCACCGTTCACGCCTTTATTCTCCCACCTATCTCCCTGATGCGTGCGCGCAGGCGGTCTTCGTCAATGGTCTGGACTCGACCTTCCTTGAAAATCTCTCGTCCCGCGACGACAGTTAGCAGAACGTCTCGTCCTGAAGTTGAATGAATGAGCGTATTGATGGGATCGTAAATTGGAAGCTGGTGCGCTCTGGCTAAAGCTATGGCTGCGAAATCGGCCTGCATGCCTTCGTCAAGCGTGCCAATCCGATTTTCAAGCCCTAGAGCGCGAGCGCCGCCAGCGGTCGCAGTCAATAGAGCCTGCTCCGCCTTCACCATCTCGTCATCGCCAATCACGTCGCCACGCGCACGCGAGATTGTCAGCGCCGTGCGCGCTTCGTCCATGATGTCGCAGGTATTGTTGCTCGCAACGGAATCGCTGCCGAAGCCGGTTCTGATTTCATGCCTGAGAAATCCTGTATATGAAGCGGAGCCGTGACCCAGCTTAGCATTCGACTTCGGGCAGTGAGCTATGCGCGCATCCTCTGCTTTGATTATCTCCAAATCCTTCTCGTTCACACGAACGCAGTGCGCAAGCAGCGGGCGCGCGCGCATCACCCCATGTTGCTGTAGATATTGAATCGTTGAAATGCCCGGAGCTTTCCACTCTATGCCGCGCAGCGCGAGCGCCTCAGCGAACGGCCCCGTTCCCTCGAACATGAAAAGCTCTTCAGCTTCCGATTCCGAAGCGTGAATCGTGAGCGGAAGTTTTTGGGCGAGCGCGTAATCGGTGACAAGTTCCAGTTGACGCGCGCACACACTATAAGGCGCGTGAGGCGAAACGCCTGCTTTGACCAGTTCCGTCTCAAGCTCGCGCAGTTGGCCCACCTTCTCCTTCAGCTTTTCAAGCTGGTCATGAGCCAGAGCAGGATCAGGCCCGAACGATTCCTGATGAACAATTCCCCGGAAACCCACATCGCGCAAAGCTCTCATGTTCGTGATGGCCGCATCGCCCGCATCCGCCATACAGGTCACGCCAGCGCGCGCAGCCTCCACAGCGCCCCACGCTGCCGACACGTAAAGATCATCCGGCGTCATGTGATACTGTCGCGCCAGCGTCAACTTCATCAACCACGCCAGAAAATTCCCCTCCACGTCTTCAAGAAAACCGCGAAGCGCCGTCAACTCAAGATGCGAGTGCGTGTTGACTAGCCCGGGAATGATGGCAGCTTCTCCGAAATCCTGTGCCCGCGCGTCATGGAATCGTGCCACGAGCGAAGCGCGCTTGCCGACGCCAACGATTTGCGATCCGTCAACAGCGATTGCTCCATCCGCAACCGGCGCGGACGACATTGGAATAATCCAGTCGGCGCAATAAAGTGTGGTCATAAGCTTTTTAATTCAAATGAATCTTAATCGTCTGCAATCACACACGCAAAAGTTATGTTGAAAAATCTTCTGCGCGGCTTTGTTCGCTCGCGCGCTGCCTGTGTTTGAGCCAGAACCACATCAGTCCTGAGAGAGCAATACAAGCGCCGCCCGCGCCAGCCACAGGTCTTATGCCGAACCTGTCCGCGGCTGCGCCCGAAACCAGCATGGAGCTTACCATCGCAAGCGTCGTCAGAGTTTCATATGAAGCGAAGACGCGGCCTGCGAAGCGATCTGCTGTGCGGCTCATCACTATGGTCTGCTGCGCAGTCCACCAGATTGCGAAGTTAATCTCGCGCGCGACCAATACGAAAGCAGCGCCCCAGAGGTTCGGCATCAAACTGAATAGAAGCAGCCCTACTCCGTCGAACATCATGGAGCGTCCCATGCGCGACCCCAGCGCTTCAGTAGACCCTGCATTGAACCTGCGCGCTATGGGCGCGCCAAGCACGCCGCCCAATCCCATTGCAACAAAGAGCACAGAGATTCCAAAGTCCATTGGCCGCGCCACTTGTCCCTGAACAGCCGCGACTCCGAGTCTAGCGCCGAAGATGCTGTAAAGCGCGCGCGCAACGCCATTCCCTAATCCCCAACCGCACGCGACTATGAAGACGGCAGAGAGGATAGGTACGTGGCGTACGTAACTCAATCCTTCTCGGAAATCAGCAACTGCTTGTCGCAAAGATGCAATGATGCGGCGATGCGGTGGTGAGGCGAAATGAACACCTCTTTCCAAACTCCTGTTTTTAATCCCCGCGTCTTGTTGAAGCTGAACTCGAATACGACGAATCATCTCAGCCGATGCCAGGAAAGTGAGTGCATTGATAATGAAGACTGCGTTGCGGCCTACGAAGGTTGCGACCATTCCGCCCAGGGCTGAGCCTATAGCAATGGTCGCAGCCGTAGTAGAAGCCGAGAGCGAATTGGCGCTCAACAGTTCTTCCGTTGTGTTCGTCAGATTCGGAATTGAAGCGCGCTTCGCTGCGTTGAAGAACGAAGAGACTGAAAAGAGCGACGAGCCTACGATGTAGATTACGGAGAGCGATAGAAATCTGTTCGCCAGAATGAACCCTAGCGCAAGAAGAGCGCGCGCTACATCCGACGCTATCATTATTCTTCTGCGGTCAACGCGATCCGCAACTATGCCCGCGATTGGCCCAAAGAGAAATAGCGGCAGGTGGCGAGCGATTGCGTAGATTGCAATAGCAAGCCCTTCGTGACCAGCGCCCGCTATCTCGATGGTGAGCGCGAGCACGGCGATGTTGTTGAGCCAGTCGCCAATCTCGGATATGACCTGACCTGACCACAGGCGGCGAAAATCCGCATTGGCTTTCAGCAACTCTCGGAAGGTCAATGCCCGCCCCCCGCCGAGTTTGCATTAGAATTCGCCTGTAGCTGCTGCTGCTCTCTTGCTCTCTCTGCTTTCAGTTTTCTGTATCGGTTGAGGATCGAAGAGACGTAAGCGCGCGTGGAAGGTATGTCAATGCGCGTTATGAATTCGTCTGCGGAAAGCTGGCGATTATCGGAAGAGCGATTCCACTCCTCCGCGCGGCTAGCGCCTGCGTTGTAGCCTGCGACCATGCGAGCCTCTGCGCCCGGCATGTCGCGGAACTGCTCGTAGAATTTCTCAAGATACCAGCAACCTATCTGTATGTTGCGCTCTGGGTCACTTAAAAATTTCTTAGGGTCTTGTGCCATCTGCCGCTCGAAATCACGCATGCCCGTCTCTGTAGCCCACATGCGCCCCACGGCAGGCGTTATCTGCATCAATCCAATCTCGCCGTCGTTTCCAACCTTCCACGGGCGAAAATACGTCTCCTCGTAAACGACGCACCACACCAGATCAGGGTCAATGCGATAGATGCCCGCCTGACGAGCTATCAACGGATCGAAGCGGTGAATCCAGTATTGATTGAAAAAGTACGCGCCCGCGCCCACGAGCACAAGAAGGATGAGGATGACGAGCAGGCGTTTCATAAAAAAGCAGGAGTCAGAAGTCAGGAGTCAAGAGTCAGAAGATATGCGGATGCAAACTTTTCTTCTGGCTAATGGCTTCTGAATTCTGACTCCTGATTAATTTCTCCTTCTCAGCCCTTGCCAGAAAGCGACGGTCGCATAAGCAGGGTCAACGCCCTCGAAGCGAGAACGAAGCGCTCGCTCGTCCAGCACGTGGCCTTGCAACCAGACTTCTGCGGAAATGGTTGCGCCGATCTGAAGGTTACCGCCGCGCAGCGAGCGCCCGTTCACCAGGATTTCGAGCTTGAGACGATCCAGATCAACGTAAACCCAGTAAAGGTTGCTTCCAGAAAGCGGGTTGCGAAGCGGCTTGAAGGCGATAACGCGCCCGGTCAGTCCCCAATCGTTTTCGTGCGCCGCACGAGACGGCGCAGTCTGCTCCAGAGGCTGCCAGCGCGCTTTCACCGGGCGCGAGCAGACGCGCGCTCTATAGGCTAGGCCGCACAAGCCTACGTGAAGCTCCTGCGCGCGGAAACCCTGCGCGCCCACCTCCGTAAGATTTTGAAGCTCGAACAGAACTTCCGTGTCCGTGCCATCGCAGTAGCCGTGAATGACTGCCTCGCCCTCTTCATCGTATTCAGTCAAAGCCCAGGGGCTTATGCGCTGCGTGTAGCGCGCTCTAAAGCCTGGGCGACAGTCGGCGTAGAAAATCTCGCCAGTGCCCGATTCGTAAAGCACCGTCCAGACTTCAAGACCTTCGCCCAACTTCCAGCAGCGACCGTGAAGCACAGCGCCTCGCCGCATCAGTTGCGTCGCCTCGCCTTGATTGCCCGCTCGCTCCGCGAGGTAGTTGAAAGCTTTCTCGCTCGGCACTTCAAGCCCGATTGTCTCAAACGTCACGTCCATAAAAGTTCAGATGTCAGATGTATGATGTCGGATGTTAGTGTAGCTCATTATGAAATAATCTTACATACAAAATCGAACGTCTTATCTGGCAGAACGTTTGCGACGTTTCTGTTGTGAAGGTGATTCAGAAGCTGAACGAGCAGTTGATTCGACTTCGCGCAGCGCACGACTCTTGAAGCCCCGTATATTTCGCTCGGCCCCGTGTCTGGGTCTAACGCCGGAGCGAACCATCTCCGCGAACAGGTCAACATCATAATCCGCCTCGCGCGACATCTCCTCGCGTATAGCGTGCAGCTCTTCCAGAAATCTGGGCTTGCGATACATAATGAAGTGATGAATGCAGAATGATGAGTGATGAATTAAATGCTTTTCAGTTCATCACTCTGCACTTTGCATTCATCACTGCCTTTCTGTTGCTTCCGAAACCAGGAACTCCGGGGTCACTATCATCGGGACGAAGAAGCCTGCCGCCGTGTTGAATAGGCGTATGCGAGCCTGACGGCGCACATTCGCCAGGTGGCCGAAGTTCCATGTTACCAAGTAATCAATTTTATGACACGAAGCAAGAGCAACATGCACTGCGTCGGCAATGTACTTGCGATGAAAGATGCCGCGCGAGATGTAGCCTTCCGCGAGGATGGCCGCCTCGTCCGTCAACTCGACCTGTTCGAGCGGCTCCACAAGTTTCAGATAGCCTGTGCGGTGCGGCTCCACTACGCGCTCAAGCTCGCGCGCAACCAGCGGCGAGACCACAGCGCGATACTCCGGCAACTCGTGCTCCCACCACCGAATCGTCAGGTCGCGCCGGAACGGCTCGCCGTTATCAAGATAAGCGCCGACCACAGAAGTTTCCAGGTAAAGGCTCTGCTTCATGGTGATGGGATAGTGCCTGCGCCGTTCAGTGTGTCCGCAGGCTGCTGATTTGCGCCGAGCGATTCAAGCCGCATCACTGCGCGCTGGAAGTCGAAGGTGACGCGGTAGTAGCGCAAGAAATTCCCGCCGACTATTCCCGTCTGATCAAACCCTGCCGTCTCGTTCACCGGATCAAGATCGAGCACGGCAGCAGGCAAGTGGTCGCGCACCAGAGTTCCCAGCATGAAGCGCGGGAGCATCAACAGCTTCACGTTGTCCTCTATCCCTGCTGCACCGTAAACACGCATTCTTGTTCCGTGCGCGAAGCGTTCAAGGTCAGAGCTTGCGACGAGCGCTTTTGAAACCACGGAAACGGTCGCGCCCGTGTCAATGATGAAGTTCAGAGGTTTAGTCAATCCTTCCAGATGAACTTCGCTGCTCAAGAACCCGCTTGCTGTAGTGCGAAGAGGTAGCTCAAGCCCATTCGAGAGTGGAATAGGGGCCTGAGTTGGGGACGAGCGCTGGCGCAAGAGCGAAAAGGTGCGAGCGCCGTAATCAACCGTCGCTATGAATTTCGTGAGCGCGGCGATGCCTATGTAGCCGTCCGTAGGATTGCCGTCGTCATAGAAGTGGCGAATGTAAACAGGCAAGTTCTCGATCTGGACTTCGCCTATGTCAATGCGCGGAATAAAACCGTAAACTATCTCGAACTTTCCACCGCCTCCGACCGCGCGGGCCAATCCGCCACGCGCCACTGCGTGAATGTTCATGCGTCGTGCCGTCTCTTCCGAAACAACGGACATGCCCGAACCCGTGTCAATCACGAAGCGCAGAGGCTTGCGCTCGCCGTTGATTCTTATCTGGATGATGGGGCGGTTGTTGACTATCTCGAAAGGGATAGAGGTGTGGGACGCGCCCGACGGATCGTAAAGCTGATTCTGTCTGCCAAGATAACGAAGGAAATCAATCAGGCCGCGAATTCGCGCGCGGCGGTCTTCTTCCGTGCGCGGCGCGATTATCAGAAACCTTTCGTAAGCGTCGGCTGCCTCCTTGTAGCGCTCCGTGCGCGCGGCTGCCTGAGCAAGGCTGTAGATGTAGTCTGGCTCGTTGGAATCCAGCGATACGGCGCGACGGAAGCCTGCTAGACTGCGATCAAGCCGCCCTTCGTAAAAATCAACGAGCGCGAGTCCGGCAATCGCAAGCGCCTCGTTCTCTCTAATGCTCAGCGCCGTGCGAAACTCTTCTACGGAGAGGCGGAAATCGCCGGAGCCAAGCACAGCCGCGCCAAGAAGCGCGTGAGCGCGCGAAGAGAGCGGGTCGTTGCCGATAACGCGCGCGGCGTGATCGTATGCATCCTGAAAATTCCTCTGCTTGTAGAGCGCGAAGCTCAAGCCCAGGCGCGCGCTATTGTCGTGCGCATCTCTGGCAAGCAGCTCGCGATAAAGCCTCTCGGCTGTCTCATACTCGCCTTCACGCAGAGCGCGCTCGGCGCGACTGCGCGTCCTGTCGTCCCACGCCCGCCCGCTACTCACGAAGGACACGCTCAAGACACAACACATGAAAGCGAGGGTTGCGAGCGCCACTAAGCGGCGGCTCTTACCGTTGGCTCTTCGATTGTATTTCATCAGGGGAACTCCTGAAGGGATGAATGATGAGTGCAGAATGATGAATTAAAGACAAATTCTTCTTATTCATCATTCTGCACTCATCATTCATCACTTACTTTAATACTTCTCCGGTCTTCATTGACCAGAGAACAAGGTCAAGCTCGTCGAAATCAATGCGCGTGTCGCGCGCAAAGCGCCGCAGGCGATCTTCCGTCTCAAGATAGCGCGAGCGGGTTGACGGCGGCTGGGGAGACTCTATAACACCAAGTTCTGCAAGACAGCGAAGGATGTGCTTGTCCAGGATAGCATAGCCGCTCAGTCCAACATTGCGAAGAAAGTGGCTGGACTCTTTATAGCCAAGCCCTTTGACTCTCTTCTCTTTTGCGAGCCAGTCGCGGCGCGCAAGCGCGTCGGAGAAACTTAGAAGCCGCTCACGAAGGCGCATCCCGCAATCTTCGCGCAGGTATTCGCGCGTCACAAGGATGTAGCCGGGGCGCGACCGTGGATAACGATGGACGCCTTCGAGCGCATTCGTTAACTCTTGATGCGATCCTTCAAACAACAGATGCCTCACGGCCTCTACAGAACGAAGACCCATGCGCGCCGAAGCGCCAGCAGTGAAGATGCAGTAGACCAGTTCCTCCCACAGACGCTCGTCCGATCCTTCATCCCAGACGGCGCGAAACTCCGCTAGACGCGCGCGAATCATCCGGCGGCGCGAGCGATGCGCAGCGCGAATAGTTTCAATCGTGGCGGGTGTTCGATTCAAACTCAACAAGGACGACTGTCAACACTGAGAATATTATGAGCGCGTTTGCGCTATTGTCAACGAATTGAATTTAATGAATCTGCGCATTCATTCACACGCTCGCCGTCGTGCATCCCGCAGGAGCACGCCTCGCATCGAATAAAGGGCTTAAATAGTCTCTTCCCCTTGCGAGAAATTTATGGATGGACGCTGCCGCACAGGTTACCGTATTATATTACTCATCCCCCGAAACATTTTCATGAAGAAGAGAAGAATGAGCAAGCGCATCCGTCTTAATCATCTGGCAATCATTTTCGCGCTCCTGTTTTTCGCGGCGTGGCCGCTTGATGCGTTTGCACAGCAGCCGACGACGGATGAGCCTGCCCCGGCACCTTCTCTGGTGCGCCCAACAGTTCTATCCAGACCGCTTCAGCCCGCGCCGGATATTGCGCAGCCGCCTATCCCAACCAACATTTCCGGTCTTCAAGGCATGCTGGTTGAAACACTGGATGGTCGAGTCGTGGCCGAGCAGGCTGCTGACCAAGCATTCAATCCAGCGTCGGCAGTGAAGCTGGCAATTTCACTTGTAGCTCTTCATAACTTCGGAGTACAGCATCGCTTCATCACAGCAATCTGGACTGACGGCTCATTCGACGCAGCGACGGGAACGATCAACGGCAACCTTATCATTTCAGGGCGTGATCCTTCCTTCCACTTCGAGCACGCTGTGATGGTTGCGCGCGAGCTAAACCGCCTGGGAATACGTACGGTAACAGGCGATCTGGTAGTGCCGCCGAAATTCACTATGAACTTCGACTGGTCTGCGCAAGGGTCGGGTAACAGTTTTTACGACACGCTGGATGATACGCGGCGTTCGGCGCAGGCTACGGAAGCGTGGAGACAGGAGCGCATAACGCTGGGCGACACAGCAGGCTTACAGTCCGCGCCGAGCGTGACCGTCATGGGAGCGGTTTACATAGGGACTGTTCCGGCCAACGCTCGTATGCTGCTAGTCCATCGTTCGAGCACGCTTCCAGACATTCTGAAAGTTCTTCTCTGCTACTCGAATAATTTCATGGCAGAGCGCATTGGAGACAATGTTGGCGGCCCTGAAGCAGTTAGACGATACCTGATCAACAATCTGGGCATTCGTCCCGATGAAGTTCGTCTGGCTTCGACCAGTGGTCTTGGCGTCAACCGAGTCACACCGCGCGCGATGATGAAGATATATCGTGCGCTCAGCGACGAGCTTGCTAAGAATCATCTGCAACCTTCAGATATTCTCCCGGTCGCTGGCATTGATCCCGGCACGCTGGAAAAGCGCTTCACCGAAGGACAAGCGCGCGGAAGTGTGATTGCCAAAACCGGCACTCTCGTCAGAACAGACGGCGGAGCGAGCGCGCTCGTAGGCCAGATGAACACGGCAAGCGGCGAAACTCTACTCTTCGTCATCTTCAACCAGCGCGGCAACGTCATGCGCTTTCGCCAGAATCAGGATGCGCTCGTAACTCAGTTGCAGAATTCGCGCGGCGGCCCAGCGCCATTCCAATATCGCCCGCAGACGCTAGCGATGCGCCTTGCCAACACAGAATCTGAATCGGCTGGTCAAAACAATAACGAGTACGAACCTGCTCCGTAGAAAAGCAGGGATGAAAGCGGCAACGTGAGGGATGAAAGAATAGCTATTCAACACGAACAGTTATTCTTTCATCCCTCATCTTTCTGTCCTGCTCCTCATTACTTCTCTGGATTAAAGACAAAAAAAAGAAACGCGCCCCGACGGCCTGAGAGTCGCCGGGGCGCTTCCCGCTCCTCTCGACGCGCGGCGTGCGGCACCTCGCGCGAGGGAGCGATCCCTTGATTACTGTTTGAGCGCGTTTTCGCTCCGGCCATGTCCCGTCGAAGGAGATGCCGCACATCCCCCATGAACGATCCTTAATTAACAACCGACATTCAAATCGCGCTCTTGCTGATTACATGCTCAATGGGACGCGAGAACCTCGCGCCCGTCCGCCTTAAGATTGCAATTTGCGCGCCGTCTACAAATACGCTCTATTGCCCATCGCTCTGCGCGACTCACTCTTAGCCGCTTCACATGCGTTCGGGCTTCGCCAAACACGCACTTTCACAGTAAACCTGCGGCGGATTGCTCTTCACCGCAAGGAGAATTTCTGATCCGAGTTTGCGCTTTTGGCCTGACAGGAAGATGTGAAACGCTCTTCACATGCTGTAACTGAAAGTAACGCATGGGCGAGTCCTGCCTCTGCTCTGCCTCTTGTTTCCAGCCTGTTTTCTCACATTTCGGTTAATGGCATGGTCGTTGCCGTGCTAGGGGGCAGAGCGCACGTATTTCCTGCGAGCGTGTGAGAAAGATAGAGATGAATCTCAATGAGATAAGAGCAGATACGGCGCGAAACCCGTTTGACGTTGCGTAACGCGCTATCTCCAAAAGAATTTGAGATCAACCAATGATGACTACACAGATTAATAATCAACGACCCTGTGCCGACAGAGGTTTCTCCCTGCTTGAGACGCTGATAGTGGCGGGCCTCATCACAATCGTCACCGCTTTTGCACTACCTCAACTTATTTCGGCTCGCCGCTTACAACGCATTACAGCGCTTCCTAAGCAGGTAGCGACTCAGATGAGGTTAGCGCGGCAAGAAGCCATGTCGGAGCGGCGAGCTTATACGTTTCAATACAACGACGTGAACAAGACGATCACGCTCATAGCACACACAGGGTCTGGTGGATCAATCATTACCGATCCAAGTTATCCGAACACTGCGGGCAGCACTGTGATCAGCACCTACCCGTTGACGGGCGAGGGCATGGCCGTCGCAGACATCACCTACGGCATACCAACGGGGCTGCCTACGGGCGCTCTGGGCGATGGCACGACTAAGACCACGCTAAACGGCCAAAACATAATCAACATCACCTTTCAGCCGGACGGCTCCGTTGTGAACGGCGCAGAGCAGCCGATCAACTTCGCGCTCTACTTCTACACAGGATCAATGTCAAGCCAGACGGCTAGCGCCATTTCAGTGCTCGGCAGCGCGGGAAGAATCAAAACCTGGAGGTACACCAGCAGTGGAAATATCTACGCCGAGTAATCACCCCTTTGAGGCTGTGTCGCGCTCTACGCGCAGTTCCGAAGACGGCGGCACGCTTTTGGAGATGACTATTGCCATGCTCCTCTTGACGATTGGACTGCTGGCCGTGGCTTCGTCTATCAGCTACGCCTTCATGGTGAGCAATAAGGGGCGCAACATAACCAACTCTAAATTGCTGGTCGTCTCAATCCTCGAACAGATGGAGACGTTGCGCAATACGAAGCAGCTTACCTTCGGACAGATAAGCAACGCAGGAGCGGTTGATAACACTGGAGCGACGCAATCCTTTAGCGGCTTCCCCACTGGCTTTCAACCCGTTTCTATCAACCCGGGACCTGACGGAATTTTCGGCACCGGTGATGACCTGATTGATCCCGGCTCAGGTGGCGTTTATGGCGATGGTAACGATGTAACGAATACGGGCTGGGCTATCTCGGGTTATACGCGCGAGATAGTTATCACATCCTTGAGTTCTAATCTGAAAAGAATCCAGGTGACGTTGAAATACCCCGGCGACAGGGGGCAGATGGAGACGAGAGTGGGCGTGAGTTATTTGAATAACGACGCGCGCAGCAACTTCCTTCCATAAGTGTAGATGAAGGTCAGATGAGTCTTCTGACAACTGGAGGTCATTACCGAATGCCGACACAAACCGCTTCAAGCAAGCAATCAGGATTCTCGCTGGTCGAGCTGCTGATCGTCTTCAGCGTCATGCTCATTCTTGCGGGCGCAGCCGTCATGCTTATGAAAGGCAGCATCATGGTGAGCATGTCAACCTACGAGATGACGGACTCGCAGGAGAATCTGCGAACGGCGCAGGAATACATTAGCCGCGACCTGATTGTGGCTGGCGACGGTCTGCGTGGATTCAACAATATCTGCGTGCGCAAAAACTTCGTGACTGGATTCCTGACGCTAAATCCGAACACTTCGTCATGTGGAACAAACATGGTCAATATCCCGCTGGTCGAGTCGGACAATAACGTGCCTGCCAGCACCACAGTAGCTCTTACGACCCCAGCCGTTACAGTTCGCTCCACCCCTGCGCTGACCGACAGGATTAACATCCTACAGATCGACACAGACTTTACGCCGATTACACTCGCGGCGACGGCGATTCCGGCCAACGGGTCAACTATTAGAGTGCCGCTCTCTGACCTTCCCAGTTTTCAGGCGGGAGAGATCTATTTCATCGTGTCCTCTGTGGGAGCTACTTTCGGGACGATTACTTCCATAGACAACAGCACGCGAAAGCTGAGCTTCGCCACAGGTGATGCATACGGACTCAATAATGCCGCCGCTGGCGGGCCTATAAGCACAATCGCCAAAGCGGGGACGCTGCCGACTTCCATCAGAAGAATGCGCATCATTCATTACTACATTGACCAGAACGGGCTTCTCGTCAGGCGGCTCTTCGGCGTTAACGGCGGTCTCGGGCACACAGACAGCGTGATTGCCGAACACGTCGCAGGACTACAGTTCCGCTACATCCTTGACCTGCCCGGCATCGGCGGTCTCTACGATCAACCTGTGCACCAGCTCAGCTCACCGACAGAGGAGGCTGCCGTTCGTCAGGTAGAAGTCACTGTAACGACGGAGACCGCGCACGCGCTAGCCAACGGCTCGAAGCAACTTACCTCTATGACTTCCGTGACCAGCGTGCGCAACCTACAGTTCATTGAAGCGCTGCAACCCTAGAACCTGCGTGCTAGAAGCGTACCCTTTGATTCATAAGGACGGTAATATTTATGTTTCCCAACCAACATCGAGCGACTAAAGCTACCCCCAAAGCAAATTCCGGCGAACGCGGCGCGGCACTCATTATGGCGATCATCTTGATGACGCTGCTGGCCGGCATCTCGCTGTGCGCTCTGGCTGTCGTCTCAAACGAGGCGCGAGTCGCGGGCAGTGACCTGCAACGCACGCAGACCTTTTACGCTGCGTCGGCGAGCATGGAGAGAATGACGAATAGTTTCAGCGGGCTGTTCTCGCGTACTATCAATCCCACCACAGCGCAGCTCAACGCAATAGCCGCAAGCTACCCTTCAGAGCTTTACAATGAAGGCTTCAGATTCTCTCAAACCCTGGTGGTTGACGATGCGCGGTTGACTCAAATGCGCGCGTCAGAAGGAATCGGGAATAACGCATTTCCCACCGTAACAGTGCCCAGCGGGCCGTTCACAGGGCTTCTGGCTTCCGTAGCCCCGTACAAGCTGAATTCAACCGCGACGAATTCGAACGACAACTCGCAGGTTTCGTTGCAGCGCGAGATAAATAACTATCTGATTCCGCTCTTTCAGTTCGGCATGTTCAGCGACACGGACATTGAGCTTCACCCTGGGCCGCCCTTCGTCTTCAACGGACGCATACATACGAACGGGAATCTATATCTTAGCGGCGATGTGACTATGCTGGACAAGGTGACGGTTGCCAATGAACTGGTTTACGACGTGTTGCGGAACGGTAATATCAAGGCAGATCGCAACGTTCGCATGGTCGTCAACGGTATCACTGTCCCGCTCACAATGGGCAGCGTCAATAACGGGCCGAATCTGCCGGGAGCTGCTCAAGGCGGTCGTGGCTTCTTCCCAGGCTCGCCCAGCGGCACGGACAACACCAGTTGGAAATCAACATCTATCGCAGCGGCACAGGCCTCGACAAACAATCAGTTCGGCGGTCAGCTACTTACGCGCACGACCGGAGCCATCCCCTTGATGCTGCCCCTTCAGCTTGGCGGCAATCCAACGCGCGAGCTAATCAAGCGTCAGGTCGCCGGAGAGGCAGCCTTAGACCCTATGCTGAACCAGTCTCGCTATCACACCAAGTCGCAGATTCGCATACTGATTGATGATGAGGGCGGCGCGGCTGATGCTGCTGGTATTCCTGCCGGGCAGGGACTAGCTCTCTCCACTTTTAACCCCAGCGCATTGGACGGTGGCAACGCACTCAGACTCGTTGGCGACAACGGCAGTTACTCGACCACACTAGACTGGAAACAGGGAGACACATCACGAGGACTTTCAGCCGACACAGTGCGAGGAGTCAGGAACGACTACAGCGTATGGACATCCAGTTCCAGCAGCATGAACGCTACTGCGAGTGATGCGACCGACTCAAGAAACTCTTCGGTTCCGAAGGGACCCGGCGGCGCATTTATCCCGCCCGGCGCAGGCATCAAGGGCAGGATTCTAATCCAGATCGTTGACACGAACGGCGTGGCGCGCGATGTCACCAGAGAGATATTGAGCATGGGCATGACAGAGGGCGAGCCGAACGGAATAGTTTACCTGCAACGTCCTCTCTGGGCGGCCTTCATGCAAGGCAGTCGTGATCGCGACGGCGGCAGTAATAATCTGGAGTTCCTGACCAGCGATTCGACTTCAAGATGCGTAGCCGACGGTGAGATTAACTCGGCTAATTTCTCCATAGATGCTAATGCTGGTTACTACAACACCTCGGCTAACAATGTTGATGATGATCAGCACTCTTCATCCACTCCATACACGCCGAACAATAATAAGTTCGCACGGAATGACCGGACGGACACGATGGGCAACAACCCACCGACGAGCATGAACAGGATAGTGCCCATCAACGTCTATAACGTGCGCGAAGGATGGATAAAATCCAGTCTGGCCGAGACTGATATTTACGAGCGCGGAATGACTAGCGTCATAGAGATCAACATGAGGAATCTGGCGCGCTGGGTGGACGGCGTGTATGACACCACACTGCTTAAGAATACTACCGCAGTCAGCGGAAACATTGACGGAAGCAACGGCTACATCCTTTACATCTCTGATCGCAGGGGCGACCGCGTTAAGTCAGAGTTGGATCGGGCAGGAAACCCCATCAACATGACCAACGGCCTTGTTGATAACGAGGACATTTACGGTCAGAACGGAACAAATGGAGCAGTATGCAGTGCGTCTGTGGATCAGAATGGTTGCGATCTGGGTGAAGATGTTAACGGTAACGGTGTTCTGTCGCGCGACCTGCTGGAGTTGCCTTACTCGACGGGCACGGGCGCAGGAACGATCTGGTCTGTGGGGGCAGGCACCCGGCGCACACGCGCGGAGACGGTTGAGAGCTGGACGAATCCAAGCAACTACTTCCGTCGCGCAGTTCGCCTTTTTGATGCTTCTGATCTACAGATCACGGGCGCGGCTGGAAAGCTCTCGTCCACGAAGGGCATTACTGTCTCCACAGAGAACATGGTCTACATTTGGGGCGACTACAATACGACGGGTATCAATGCTGCGCCCGCAGATGGCACAGCGTCGCTCAACGATGGAGACTATCTTGGGAATCAGGTTCCGTCCTCAATCGTCTCTGATGCGTTCTTCCCACTATCCAGAACATGGAGCGACAGCATGAGCGCGTACAACCCTGAGGGAAGCAAAACAAGCACGACGAAGAGAGCGGCTGACGTTGGTGTTCCCGACACGAATAACGAGACATCCGTCCGAGTGGCGATTATCGCGGGCAACAATATATCTGCGCTGGCAGGCTCACCCGACGCAGGCAACCCTGATGGCGAATCACGCATGAGCGGAGGCATGCACAACTTCCCGCGCTTTTTGGAGGATTGGGGAGGACAAAGGTGGAACTTCGTTGGCTCGTTCTGTCCCTTGTATCGCTCGACGCAGGCACTCGGACCATACAATACGAGCAACGGGACAATCTACAGTCCGCCGGTACGCAACTGGGCTTTCGACACAACATTCCGCGTTCCAGCCCAACTGCCGCCCGGTACTCCGCTCTTCCAGTTCATAGAGTCAACGGGCTTCAGACAGGTCATTAACTAAAACCGTGATAAGTGATGAGTGATAAGAAAAGCCTTCCTCTTATCACTCATCACTCTTGAACGTCGCTCAGGAAAGCTAGAGGTCGAGCGCCCGCCCCGAAATCAGTTCCCTCTTCACTAACAGTCTCCTGAAAATTTCCGCGAACAACCCACTTGACACATCCTCCGTATCGGGGAATGATGAAACGCAGAATTCAATAGCCGGAATTCGAGAGCCGGAATGTTTGAAGAGCATTCAACGCCGAACGCTCAATCAATCTTCTAATACTATTTGACCGCTTTTATTCCGGCTTCCGACTCCTGAATTCTGCTTTTCATCATGCCTGACATCCTGCTCGTTGAAGACAAAGACAGCCTGCGGCGCGTGCTGCGCCTGACGCTGGAGAACGCCGGTTACAGTGTGAGCGAATGCCCTGACACGACCGTTGCTCTTGCGGAGATTCAGCGCGCTCCGCATCGCGTTGTGCTCACGGATTTGCGTCTTCCACACGGCTCCGGCCTTGACGTGCTGCGTGCGGCGCGCGCGGCTGACCCGGAAGTCCCCGTCGTTCTGATGACTGCATACGGCTCGATTGACGAAGCGGTGCAGGCGATGAAGGACGGCGCGCACGACTTTTTAACAAAGCCCGTTGACTCGAATCACCTGCTGCTTCTTGTCGAGCGCGCTCTGGAGCAGGCCAGACTGCGCACGGAGAACATTCTGCTGCGCGAGGAGTGGTCGCGCCGCTACGGTTTCCCGCGAATCATTGGAGAGTCCGAGGCAATCAAGCGCGCGGTTACCGAGACACAGCGCGTCGCGCAAACGGAAGCCACAGTTCTTCTTCTGGGCGAATCCGGCACGGGCAAAGAGCTTTTTGCGCGTGCGGTTCATCATCTCAGCCCGCGCCGTGACAAACCTTTCGTCGCAATCAACTGCGCCGCCATTCCAGAAACATTGATAGAGAACGAACTGTTCGGCCACGAGCGCGGCGCGTTCACGGGCGCTACAGACCGCCGTCTCGGAAAATTTGAACTCGCGTCAGGCGGCACGGTTTTTCTCGACGAGATTGGCGAGTTGCCGCTGTCGGTTCAAGGGAAACTTCTTCGGGCGATTGAGGAGAAGACTATTGACCGCATCGGCGGGCGCGCGGCAATTCCTGTTGACGTGCGCGTAGTCGCCGCAACCAATAGAGATTTAAGGCGCGCTGCCGACGCAGGCGAGTTTCGCAGCGACCTGTTCTTTCGTCTTGCAGTCTTTCCCGTAGAGATTCCGCCTCTACGCCAACGTGGCGACGACGTGATAACGCTCGCGCGCCACTTCGCTCAGCAGCTTGGTAAAGAACTGCGCGGGCGTCCTGCAATTTTGAGTGATCCAAGCGTCGCAGCCATACGCGCGCACAGGTGGCCGGGCAACGTGCGCGAACTCGAGAATGCAATCGAGCGTGCATGCATACTGGCAGACTCTGTTATGATTGAGCCGCGCGATCTGGGCATAGCGGGCGGCGTAGGCCAGCGCTCCATGCGCGACGATTCTCAGATGATGGAAGGGCTGATGGATGCTTCCCTGACTCTCTCGGAAGCCGCAGACCGCGCAGTGCGTTTCGTAGAGCGGCGCAAAATCGCAGATGCCTTGCGCGAGCAGAGCGGCAACAAGACTCGCGCAGCGGAAGCACTGGGTGTAAGCTACAAGACGCTACTGACAAAGATCAAAGACTACGACCTTTGAAGATGAATCAACCGCCCGACGAAAATCCAGACCAGCAACACCGTCAACATCAAGATTCAATTTCCGGCAGTGGTAAAGAAGCTTCCACGCGGGACGCCAACCCATCTGCTCATTCTGGCGCGAAAGAGATGCGAGCGCATGACGATGCCGGTCGTATTGCTGGCGAAACTGATGCGCCCGTCGGCGCAATTGAAGGCGAAACTGTTGGAGAGCAGAAGACGGACGAGCATGAGCGGCGCGCAGTCGCTACAGGAAAGTCCGCCTTTCTGGTTGGCGCAGGCATCCTTATCAGCCGCATCGTAGGGCTTGTGCGCCAGCGCGTCTTCGCCTACTACTTCGGGACATCCGACGCTGCCGACGCTTTCAACGCTGCCTTCCGAATCCCCAATTTCTTGCAGAACGTTTTCGGAGAAGGCGCTCTTTCAGCTTCATTCATTCCCGTTTACGCAGGACTGCTCGCGCGCGGCGATAAGAAAGAGTCCGGCCACGTAGCGGGCGCTGTCTTTACGCTGCTGGCTCTGGTTACCTCGATCATAGTTCTGCTGGGTGTGCTCACCACGCCTTATATTATCAGTGCCATCGCACCGGGTTTTGTCGGCGACAAGCGCGAGTTGACGATTCAGCTTGTCAAAATCTTTTTCCCCGGCGCTGGTCTTCTAGTGCTCTCCGCGTGGTGTCTGGGCGTGCTCAACAGCCACCGCAAATTCTTTCTTTCATACACTGCGCCCGTCATCTGGAACGTGGCGATCATCACGGCGCTGATAGCATACGGTCGCCGCTTGGGCCAATCCGACCTTGCATTAGTAACGGCGTGGGGGTCTGTCATCGGAAGCGCGCTGCAATTCTTTGTTCAACTCCCCACTGTCTTCACACTCATCAAGCGATTGCGCCCGGCTCTGGACATTGCTTCCGAGAATGTGAAGATGGTCGTGCGCAACTTTTTTCCAGTCTTCTTCAGTCGCGGCGTTGTGCAGATAAGTGCCTTCGTTGACGCGCTGCTCGCCAGTCTCTTAGGCACTGGCGCAGTCGCCGCGCTCACTTACGCGCAGAGCCTCTACACATTGCCCGTCAGCCTCTTCGGTATGTCCGTATCAGCAGCAGAGCTACCTGAGATGTCCCGCGCTCAGGGAAGCTCGGAGGAGATCGCTAATGCTCTCAGAAAACGGCTGGATGCAGGCTTGCGCCAGATAGCGTTCTTCATAGTTCCGTCTGCGATGGCCTTCCTGGCTCTAGGCGATGTAATCACGGCGGTGCTTTACAGAACCGGAAAGTTTACTAACGATGACACGCTTTACGTCTGGGCGATTCTTGCAGGTTCGACCGTTGGACTTCTGGCTTCAACTCTAGGGCGACTCTATTCCTCGACCTACTATGCGCTGCACGACACGCGCACGCCCCTCATCTTCGCAACCATTCGAGTCTTTCTGACAACCGCGCTTGGCTATCTCTTTGCGATTCCGTTGCCGCGCCTGCTTGGCATCCCACAACAGTGGGGCGCTGCCGGGCTAACATCTTCTGCCGGGCTGGCGGGTTGGGTTGAATTTTATCTGTTACGGCGCACGCTCAATAGAAGAGTAGGGCGCACGGGGCTTCCGGCATCCTACCTTGTGAAGCTCTGGGCGGGAGCGGTCGTAGGCGCTGGGGTCGGCTGGGCAATAAAGCTCGCAATCGGAAGACACCATCCGCTCATCGTTGCCGGGCTGGTGCTTATACCTTATGGCCTTACATATTTCGCGGTCACCACTCTGCTCGGACTTGGTGAAGCTAGAACTCTGCTTGGAAGATTCACCCGCGCTTTCAGAGGACGCCGATGAAAGACAGTTGGCAAGCCGATTATTCTTTGTTTTAACTTTAAGATTTTTCAATCAGTTCCTGGAGAAGAACGCTCATTACCTGTTTATCCGTAACATACGAACAAAGGTCATAGGCGCAGCGGCAGGCGGGCGCGGGCGGCAGAAGCGGCAATCATCCTGAACTTTCAAGGCAAAAGCCCTGAGAAGCTAAACGGCTCAGGGCTTTTGCCTTTTCATTTTGCCTTTCCGGCGCTCTCTCTTTATCATTCATCTCGTGCAGAAAGTCATCACCTCAACAGAGATGCGCGATATTGACAGACGGACTACCGAGCGCTTCGGCATTCCATCCATTATCCTGATGGAATCTGCGGCAGCAGCAGTAGCAAGAGAGGTGGCATCCCGTTTTACAGAAGGTCTTAGAGAGAAAAGCATGCTTGTGCTGTGCGGCCCCGGCAATAACGGCGGCGACGGCGCTGCGCTGGCTCGCATACTCTATCTGATGGGCGCTCATGTACACCTGGCTCTCTTCGGACATTTCGAGAATACAAAAGGCGATGCCCGCATAAATTTTGAGATCGCGCGCAGCATCTGTGAGGGATGCAAATCCAAAAGCACGAGCCATCCTGACGCCGAAGTGTTTGAGTTGTCGGGCAACTCGCCCGGCTCCCTCTCGTTTTATGAATGTAATTCTGAAGAAGAGATGCACCAGTTTACATCTCTGGAACATGACATCTTCTTTGACGCTATTTTCGGCACTGGACTCACGCGCCCGCTCAGCGGAATCCATTTAGAAGCCGTTAAGTACCTTCAGAGAATACATGAAACTGGCACCGGCCATTCCCAAGACATGGATTCTCTAGTTGTCTCAATAGATATTCCGTCTGGCCTCAATGCCGATTCAGCCACACCAATCGGCGAGGCTGTACGTGCGGATTTGACCGTTACGTTCACTGCTCCGAAACCGGCGAATGTTCTTCCGCCAGCTTCCGAATTCTGCGGCGAGCTTGCAGTAGCCGACATCGGCTCGCCCTGCAATCTCATCATCGAATCCCCATCCGGTCTTTATCTTGTCGAAGCAGATGACGCACGCAGATGGCTTGTGCGAACGCGCTACACGCCGGACTCTTACAAGAACACGCACGGCCACGCGCTGGTCATTGCAGGCTCGCGCGGGATGACCGGCGCGCCTGCTCTTACGGCAAATGCAGCGATGAGCGCAGGCGCAGGACTCGTCACCATAGCAACGCCGTCTTCCGCCCAAACAGCGGTCGCCGCTCACGCCATGCCGGAAGTAATGACTGCGGCTCTGGTTGAAAACGAGAAAGGCGCGGCGAGCTTTGATGCTATGAAACAGATCAAGAAGTTTGCCGAGCGCGCAAACGTCATAGCAATCGGGCCTGGGTTGACCGCTGAAGACGAGAGCACGCGCAAGCTTGTGCGCGCCGTTGTTGACGAGCGCACGACGCCTGTTGTGCTTGACGCTGACGGACTGAACTCGCTATCGCCCTGGCCTGATGATTTGCGCGGCTCACCCCAACGCCCTTTGATTCTCACGCCGCATCAGGGCGAGATGCTCAGGCTTCTAGGGACGGACGACAAAGAAGCTCTATCAGATAGAGTCAATGCCGCGCGCGACTTTGCGACGAAATTTCAGATCATACTCGTCCTGAAGGGAGCACGCACGCTCATCGCTTCGCCCGATGGTCTGGTCTTCGTTAACCCAACCGGCAACGCAGGACTGGGCACAGCGGGCGCAGGTGACACGCTAACCGGCGTCATCACAGGCTTCATCGCGCAGGAGTTCGGAGCGATGAAAGATGAGGCTGACGCATTGGCGGCCACCATCGCAGCCGTTTACACAAGCGGCATGGCGGGCGACATGGCAGCAGAGAAGCTTGGCATGCGAGCGATGGTCGCTTCAGACATCCGAAGAAATTTGAGCGCTGCGATTCGCGCGCTTGACCGAGAAGGAGAGATGCCTTGATAGCTGGCGAGCGCCAACAGATAGAGACAGGCGAGTGGGCATCGAGCGATGAAAACGAAACGTTCGAGCGCGGCGCAAGCTTTGGCAGCCGCCTCATTGGTGGCGAGATAATACTGCTCAACGGGCCGCTGGGCGCGGGCAAGACTCTCTTCGTCAAGGGGATTGCACACGCGCTCGGCTACGACGTTGACGAAGTGACCAGCCCCTCTTTCACGCTCGTAAACATCTATGACGGTCGCCTGCGGCTCTACCATTTAGACCTTTACCGATTGAACGAAGGAGCAAGCGCCGCTCACGCAGTTGATTTGGACGAGCTTCTTTCAGACGAGCGCGCCGTCATTGTCATCGAATGGGCTGAGCGAATGGGACGATACCCGCTTCCCTCGCCTGTATACGTCATAACGATCACGGGCGACGGCGAAGAGCCTAGAAAGATAGTGGTCAGTAGACAGTAGGCTGTGGACAGTAGATAATGAAGCATTCAGACTTGAGAACTTTGATTCTGATTTGACAGTAATATAAAGCTATTCATGCTGGGGCTACTGTCTAATGACTACCAGCTACTTTTAGGAGGAAATTTATGCCTTACCCGGAATTAATGATTCGCCCGATGAGAGAGGAATTAACCAGGTTCGGCGTCGAAGAGTGGAAGACGCCCGAGCAGGTTGACGAAGGAATCTCGAATGCGAAGGGCACTGTGATGGTCATCGTCAATTCCGTCTGCGGCTGCGCAGCGGGAAAGGCTCGCCCAGGCATCGCGCTCGCCCTTCAACACAGCACGCGCCCGGACAAAATTGCCACCGTCTTCGCGGGCGCAGACATTGAAGCGACCGACCGTGCGCGCAGCTACTTCAAAGGCTACCCGCCGTCATCTCCATCCATAGGGATTCTGAAAGATGGCCAACTCGTTTACATTCTTGAGCGTCGCCAGATTGAGAACAGATTCGCAGAGCAGATAGCAGAAGAACTCACAACGGCATTCGATCAATACTGCGCCACAGAATCGAAAGCGGCAACGAGTTAAGAGTTTTTGACAAAACCAGCGAGCTTAAGTTCTAAAACAACTTGAATATCCTCTTCTGAAATTATGTCAGAAGATCGCCCCCCAGCTTCGCCGGCTAATCCAGATTCTGTACGGGCTGCAAATAAAGTAGTCCGTTCATTCTTCAAACAGGAGACTGACCCGGCTTCCGTCAGACGAAATGTTCGCCAGTGGCTAATCGGGTCGGTGTGTGCGCTTCTTTTAGTTCCTATCATCTTCTATCTGAGAACCGGCGAGGTTGGCCCACT
>Ga0193747_1000024_pt1 | contig 110931 bp, 93 predicted proteins | sample L1m2metaG_FD_143048 | JGI IMG/M metagenome (GOLD analysis project Ga0193747, IMG submission 143048) | Soil microbial communities from a riparian zone of the East river system, Colorado, United States - L1m2 | ecosystem: Environmental > Terrestrial > Soil > Riparian zone | place: USA: East... | reverse complement strand
GATCTCCCCGGCCCTTGACCGCCTAGCAGCCATGGGCCTGATCGAGAGCGGATTCGCGGGGATGAAGCCATGGACGCGCAATGAGTGTGTGCGCCTCTTGCAGGAGGCTTCTGAGTCGGTAGACGGAGAAGGCCGCGGCGGGCCTGAGGCGGAAAAGATATATCGCCTGTTAGAAACGGAATTCCGCGAGGAGCTCGAAGGAAAAGGTGGCGACGGACGATTTCGCGGGCGCGTCGAATCTGTCTACGCGCGAGTTACAGCAATCTCTGGGCAGCCACTCACGGATGGCAATCATTTCGGGCAGACGGTGATTAATGATTTTGGCAGGCCGTACCAGGAAGGGTTCAACTCTGTTGATGGCATTTCCGCTTGGACCACATCCGGGCGTTGGGTCGGCTATGTGCGCGGCGAATATCAGCATGCTCCATCTGGTCCGTCCCTGTCCTCCAGTGCGCTGCAATTCATTAACTCCGTGGATGGTATTCCCACAGTGTCTCCGGGAACGCCAATCCCAGCGATCGATCGTTTTCGTCTACTTGACGCCTATGTAGGTTTGACCTTCGACAATTGGCAGGTCTCTTTCGGGAAGCAGAGCCTCTGGTGGGGACCGATGGCAGGCGGGCCGTTGATGTTCAGCGACAATGCTGGGCCGGTCAACATGTTTCGCATTAGTCGAGTTTCTCCGTTCAAGCTCCCCAGTCTTGCCAGGCGACTTGGGCCCATCCGAGTAGAGTGGTTCCTTGGACAATTCGCTGGTCACCAGTTTGTCTTCCAAACCGACACCGGTCTCGTCGGGCAACTTGGTCATTCTCTTGACAGGCAACCTTTCCTCCAAGGACAAAAGATCAGTCTGAAGCCCACACCTAATTTCGAATTCAGTGTTTCTGTAACTACGGTTTTCGCGGGCGGTCCAACTCCGCTGACGTTACACACGCTAGCTAAGAGCTACTCCATCAGCAATAACGGCCTGCATCAGGGCAGCCCGGAAGACCCGGGGGACCGTCGCTTTGGGGCGGACTTCAGTTACCGTGTCCCTGGTTTGCGAAACTGGCTCACCTTTTACGGTGAGGCATTTAATGAAGACGAGTTTTCGCCGTTGGCTTATCCCCGCAAGGCAGCCATCCTCGGGGGGCTTTATCTTTCTCATTTCCCCGGCATTTCCAAGCTCGACCTGCGAGTCGAGGGCGGCTCAACGGTTCCGCCCGATTTCCCAGGCTGTGATGGATGCTTCTACGTAAACCATCGTTACCCAGATGGGTCTTACACGAACCTCGGCAACTTGATGGGGAGTTGGTTGGGACGCGCTGGTCAGGGCGAGCAGGCTTGGAGCACGTACTGGCTCACCTCGCGGAACAAGATTCAATTTAATTACCGCCGCCAGAAAGTTGACACTTCTTATCTTCCGCAGGGTGGAACGTTGAACGATGGGGGAGTGAAGGCCGATTTTTCGTTGGGCACGGCAGTGATGCTGTCTGGTTCGGTCCAATATGAGAAGTGGAATTACCCGGTGTTGGACCCGCTACCAAGATCGAACGTAACGACTTCGGTCCAGTTCACATTTTGGCCTCGTTCGTGGAAGTGAATCGCGGGTCAACGAAGTGGGAAGAAAGTGTGGAGGCAGTATAAGAAGTGACGCAAACGGCCACCAAACAACAGCCTGAGCCGGCGTTACCGCCGGCCACGGGAGAGGTTTCGCTGCTGGAAATGGCGCTTGAGGATTCTCGCGAGTGGCAAGCGGAGCAACTGCGTCTGGTTTGGGGACGTCGGCGGTTCTTTTTCCAGGCTGTGGCCGCCGGTCTGCTTGTCTCAACACTAATCGCGTTCTTAATTCCGAAGTCCTATACGTCGACCACACAGCTCATGCCGCCGGATCCGCAATCCACGTCTGGCATGGCTATGATGGCCGCCATGGCGGCGAAGTCCGGGGGAGGCTTGGGGGCTGTGGCGGGTGATTTGCTCGGACTCAAGAGCTCGGGCGCCTTGTTTATCGGTGTTCTGAGGAGTCAGACCTCGCAAGACCGCCTGATCGAGCAGTTTGGTCTGAAAAAGGTTTACGGTGCGAGCCTCGTCATGGATGCGCGCAGGAAACTCGATGAAAACACATCAATTTCGGAAGACAGGAAGAGCGGCATCATCACCATCAGTGTGACGGACCACAGTCCGCAGCGGGCCGCAGCGCTAGCCGGCGCATATGTCGACCAATTGAATACGCTGGTTTCCGAGCTGTCGACTTCCTCCGCGCACCGTGAACGCGAGTTTCTTGAAGAGCGCCTCAAGGTCGCGAAGCGGGACCTGGACAATGCCTCTAACGAACTCGCCCAGTTTTCCAGCAAAAACAATACCCTCGACATCCAGCAAGAGGGAAAAGCGATGCTGGACGCAGCCGGAATGATCGCTGGTGAAATGATCGCCGCGCAATCGGAGCTCGAAGGGCTCCGCCAAATCTATACCGACAGCAATTCCCGCGTGCGTTCTTTGAACGCTCGCGTTGGTGAACTTCGCAAGCAACTCGAAAAGCTCGGCGGCGCACAGGGGAATGGTGCGACTGGCACGAACGGCACGGGCGCGTCCACTGACCAGCCCAGCGATCCATCCGCAGCGAAGGCCGGCGGAGGCCTGCCTTATCCCACCATTAAGAGTCTGCCGCTGCTCGGAGCAAAATACGCCGACTTTTACCGCCGCGCGAAAATACAAGAAACGGTCTACGAACTGCTGACCGAACAATACGAGCTTGCAAAAGTGCAAGAAGCAAAAGAAACACCGAGCGTCAAGGTGCTGGATCCGGCAAAAATCCCTGAGAAGAAATCATTTCCCCCACGCCTGGTAATCATGTTTCTCGGAACGTTTCTGGCCTTCGCCATTTCCGTGGTTTGGGTGCTGGGATCCGCACGCTGGCAAGAGGCCGATCCACAAGATCCGCGCAAAGTTTTGCTGCACGAAATGGCAGGCGCGGTGAGGGCGCGAATTCCGTGGGCGCACTCGAATGGAGTGAGTTCCAACGGAGCAGGAGCAGGGACGCACGCGGACGCGGAAGCTGCGGAGCGCACAGCTGCTGGGGCGGAAGAGGATTTTCTGCGGGACAGCGATTCGAAGGACAAGTAGCCTCGAATCGTTCGTAACGTGTTGTAAAACAAAAGGTTAGATGAGATTTGGCCCTGGGGCTGACGGGGCGAAGCTGTCTACGGGGTGTGGCACATGGGTCTATCCAATTCCACTCCAGGAATAACGGAGCAGCGAACTAATTTCAAGGGACTCGCCGTGCCGGATTCTGTTATCGAACCGCACTGGTACGCGGCGTACACGCGCGCGCAGCACGAAAAAAGCGTTGCGGCGGAGCTGGGGATGCGCGAGGTCGAACATTTTCTGCCGCTTTATATTTCTGTGCGGCGTTGGAAAGACCGGCGGGTGCAATTGGAACTGCCCCTGTTTCCCGGATACGTTTTCGTGCGGCTGGCACTGCGTGACCGGCTGCGCGTGCTGCAAATTCCGAGCGTGGTGCGGCTGGTCGGCTTTAGCGGACAACCGACGGCGCTTCCTGACACTGAAATGGAAATCATGCGGTCGGGTCTCTCGCACTGTCCGCGTGTGGAACCGCATCCGTTCCTGAGCATTGGGAAACGGGTCCGGATAACTGGAGGGCCGTTTGCGGGACTCGAGGGGATCTTGAAACGTAAAAAGAACAATCTGCGAGTAGTCGTGTCACTTGAACTGATACAGAGGGCAGTGGCCGTGGACGTCGACATCACTGATGTTCAATCCACGTTGTGACTTGTTGGACCACTTAAAGGTGAATCATTTCCAATAGCGCGAAATTGCGGGGAGTCGCGGACTCGGTACCCACGCAATCCCCTCGACTCACTCCGTCGTCGTTGCTTGCGCGGAACGCAACGCTGAACTTGGCGACCGAAGGATGGATTTTTCTCGCCTTGCTGGTTGCCATGCCGAAGCTCATATCGTTTTTGGGGGATACGCAATTTGGTTTGTTTTCTTTGGCTTGGGTGGTAATTGGGTATCTGGCTTTTCTGGATGTTGGCGTCAACCGAGCCGCCACGAAGTTCGTTTCCGAGCATCTCGCCGAGCAAGACCATGAATCCACGCGACTGATTGTGCGAACCGCCCTCGCAACAAACCTGATATTGGGACTGGCAGGGGGTTTAGCGGTCTCCCTAGTTTCTCCGTACCTGATTCAGTCAGTGTTAAAGGTTTCGGCCGATCTGCAGAGCCAGGCACGTTTGGTCTTTTGTGCCGTCGGCCTCGCAGTGCCCGTGTTGCTGGTGCAAGGAGTCTTCCGAGCGGTGCTGAGCTCGTACCAGCGCTTTGGCTGGATCAACGCGGTTAACGCTGTGACGACCACCGCACAGTGGGGCACGGCAGCCCTGCTGGCATGGAAAGGCCATGGTGTTGCGCTCGTCGTATTCTCAACTGTTGTCGCTCGCATTGCGGCCACGGCGGCCTACGGTGCAGTGCTGTTCCGACTGCTCCCCAATCTTCAGCTCTTCCGATCACACGACTTTCACGGTTTGCCCAAACTCCTGAGGTTTGGAGGCTGGGTAAGTGTGTCGCAATTGGTCAGCCCTTTGCTGGTTTACCTTGACCGCGTGCTTATCGCTTCTTTTGTTTCTTTGGCGGCGGTCACGCTGTACACGGTGCCGTACGAGGCGATGACGCGGTTGCGCATTATTCCTACGAGCCTCGTCAGCACTCTGTATCCCGCATTCAGCGAACGAGGCGGTGACAGCCAACAAGTCCAACTGCAAAGGCTGTATGAGGGTTCTGTGCGCTACCTCTTGATTATGATGTTGCCCGGTATCCTTTTCCTTGTTGTATTTGGTACGGAGCTGTTGTCACTCTGGATGGGCGCCCAGTTCGCAAAACAAACCACCATAGTTCTGCAAATCCTCGCTTTTGGAGTCCTGCTGAACTGCATGGCAAATATTCCTTATAACGCTCTTCAGGCTCTCGGAAGGCCTGATATCACGGGCAAATTGCATCTTCTTGAGCTTCCCTTCTACCTCGCCCTGTGCATCGTCATGATTCCGCGCTGGGGAATCGCGGGCGCGGCGCTGGCGAATTCGATAAGAATTTCGTTTGATGCCCTGGTTCTCTTCTGGGCGCTTCAAAAATACTGCCGTTGTTCCGTTGGACCACTCTGGGCCAAAGCTGTTCCCCGGATCTTGGCCCTGAATGTGCTGCTCGCAATGGTTCTAATAGGCATTCACTTCACATTTGACTCTTCGTGGGAGCGGCTAGCAGGCGGAGTTCTTGCCAGCGGCATCTATTTTCTGGCCACGTGGCTGTTTCTCGTGGATAAGCGTGACAAACCAAGGATCGGCGAGGCGCTGAGACTGCTTAGGCGACAGTCCGCGGTGTGAACAGGCCGGACCGAATATTATGGAAGCGAATTGGTCGGCAATAATCGTGATCTCGCTTGCGACTGGGATCGCCGCGTACCTTGGCCGATTGTGGTTGAAGCGGTGGTTTAACCCACTGTCCCTGTACTCAGCCATCTGGGGTATCTGCCTGTGTGCATACGAGTTCCGACTCATCCAGTTCTATCCCGTAACCAGAGAGGCTTGGTTCGACATCGCGCTAGCTTGGTCGAGCTTGTATTTCGGAGCGGCAACCGTTGTGTTAGCACGACCAGGGCAAGCCTTACATCGCGATTTCTTGGTCGACTTAAAACAGTTGAAGTGGGCGATTATCATTTTATCGATCATCGGCGTTATAGGGCTTGTCGACGAATTGCGCGTGGTCAGTAGCTCATTCGGCGGCATCCTCTTGGCAATCTTCGTAAATGCGAATGATATCTATCGGGAGAAGCTGACAGGGGATATTTCCTGGATTCCTTATGTGGGTGCCTGTCTTTATGCGGCGTGCAGTCTCGCCGGCGTTTACACAGCAAGAATCGGGAAGCCAACCCTCTTAGGGATTGTTCCATTGGCATTGCTTGCTCTCAATAACATTCTTTCAATGATTCGTGCTGGCGTGATAATGGCACTCTTTCTGTTCTTCTGCTCCTATTTGTATACACCTCGCGAGCATCGCTTGAAGATCGCAAGATGGCAAAGCATCCTCGCTATAGCAATCGCGATTATCATCCTAGTGGGAGGGTTTGCAGTTGTTAGCTCGACGCGCGGCCTGGGAGTAGACTTCCCAGGAATGACACCAGCCATAAATCGAATTTCGGAATATGTTCCCGTCTTCCCATCCTTATATTCAAATCTAGCGGCGGCACCGGTCGCGTTCAGCCAGTACCTCGACACTCCGGCAGAAAGAAAGAGCAATCTCTGGGGCCAGTACACATTTAAGCCGATTCTTCGGATGCTTGCCAGATGGGGTTTTCCATTTCACATAGAATATCTCGAAGAGAACTATGACACTCCTGTGCCGATGAATACGGCTACCTATCTAAAGAATGTCCATTCGGACTTTGGGTTCGCCGGTATTGTGCTCTTCCCGTATGCCCTCGGCGCACTCGCGACATTCTTAGCACTTCGATTGGGTAGAAAACCAACATTGGTAGACTTGATGCTTCTGTCGAATCTCTTGCTGCTGATTTTAGCGTCGCCTGCCGTCAACCTAATGGTGCTTGGCGATTGGTATATCAGTCTTGTCGTCAGCTGCACGGCAGGGCTATTAGTCCAACGTAGAAGTGCCGGAATGGCAGTTCTTAGAAGAGTTTTGCCGGATGACTCACACAATCCGGGGCCAGTAGGGATGAGCGCCTAAGATAATCTCAATTTATGACTGAAAATTCCAATCCGCTCGTCAGCATTATTACTCCGGTGTATAACCACGGCCGGTTTATCGGCCCATGCATCAAAAGCGTACTTCGTCAGAGCTATGAGAACTGGGAGATGGTCATCATCGACGACGGATCGACCGATCGAACGGCCGAGGTGATAAGCCAATACCACGATCCGCGCATTCGATATTTTTTCCAACAAAACCGAGGGATTGAGGCTCTGGCTCACACGTACAACCGGGCGTTGGAAATCGCGACTGGGTCCCTCATTGCGATTCTCGAGGGCGATGACACGTGGCCGAGCAATAAGCTTGCGGCCCAGGTTCCCAAGTTTGATGATCCCGAGATAGTTCTAGCGTTCGGCGAAGAAACGGATATTGACTCTAATGATAAACCTGCGAAATCGAGTTCGCGCACTAGCAAAAGGCGCAGAAAACTCCCGCGGCCAATACTCTTCAACGACCCGGTGCGTTCGTCAACGGGCTATTTGCTGACGATGGAGGGGCAATCGTTCATTCCACCTGCAACGGCTGTCATCCGGGCGTCAGCCCTGGAGGCGATCGGCGGATTTCAGTATGTAGGTGGGATATGTCCCACGGATGTACCTACTTTCCTGCGGCTCTCGCGAGTTGGAAAGTTTCACTACACGCAGGAAGTGATGGGATTCAGGCGTCGGCATGCCACCTCGGCAACATTGCAATTCTTGCAGCCGATGTCCTCGACGCCACAGGATTTCATCTTCAAGCAAATTGATAGTCCAGAGTTGGGTCTTCAAGAGGCGCAGCGCGCAGCGATCAAGAAGAGTTGGCAATCAAGGTCGTCTGCGCGAGAATTCACGAGCGGGCGTCTTTGCCTGCTGGAACGCGATTGGGTGGAAGCGCGGCAGCATTTCATCCGGGCATTTGATCCTCGAAAACTGCGCATTTTCGCCGGCGCAGTAGCGGGCTGGCTGCTTTCCTGGTTCCACGCGGATCTGGAAGGCTTGTTTCAACTTGCAGGACGCATTCCCTTGAAGCCAAGCGAATAAGAGCATGAATTCTCAACCCATTGTGCGTGAAGGCGCTCCGTCAGAAACTTCGGCAGTAGCGACGCGACTGTCTCCCTGCGCCCTGGCCTGCCCAATTTGCAACACGCAAGATTGGGAATACGCGCGACGGGTTCGCGGCGCTTGGATTTCAAAGTGTGTTCATTGCGGGCTTCTGGGTACAACGGACTTTTTGAAAGGATTCAGCACCATCCAAGGGCTCTATGAGACGCCACCTGAGCACCATGCCGAGTACCGGGAACAATACCTGAGCAGTCGCTTAGCGTCCTATGAGCGCGCGATCGTGAACTTCGATCGTTTTCGCAAGAAAGGCCTGTTGCTGGAAGTCGGGTGCTCGTATGGCTATTTTCTGGAGACCGCGCGCCGTGCGGGCTGGAATGCCGAGGGGATCGAAATATCGAACTGCCCCTGCCAGGTGTCACGCTCAAAAGGGTTCAAGGTTTACCAGAATGACCTGTGCGACCTACCGCTCACCGCGGAATCCTTCGACGTGATCGCGATGTGGGATGTGATTGAGCACTTGACTGACGTCGAGAAGATAGTCAAGTGTTGCGCCACGCTTCTGCGGCCAGGTGGAGCGCTGATTGCGCGAACGCCCGATGCCCGGGCTCTCCTGTTCACGGACGGATTCATGGGAGCTGCCTATCGCCACCTTGCTTATCCTGCGAACACAGCGGAGCACGTATTTCACTTCACGCCAGAAACACTCTCGGCCTTGATGGCAAAGGCAGGTCTGCGAGAAGTTGAGGTAGACACGCGCGGTGGATGGGAAGAGTGCGTCGTGTCCGGTAGAAACTCCCTCGTTCGCGCTGGACGACACCTCATTTTGCGCTATGCATACGCCAAGGGATGGCCATACGAGTTTGTCATAACTGCGGTAAAGAGGTGATCCGCTGAGTAAACTCTCCAATAAACAGATTCTGATAACCGGTGGCGCAGGGATGCTGGGCAGCACGCTGGCTCATCTGGCGGCGGAGCAAGGCGCCAGGGTGCGCATCATTGATGCGATGCTTCCATTGTACGGAGGTAATCCTTTCAATTTGGAGCCTATCGCGGGAGAAATCGATTTCATCGAGGGCGACATCCGCGATCCCGGCGTGATGAAAGAAGGTGTCCGGGACGTTGACTATGTTTTCGACTTGGCTGCCCAAGTTAGCTACGTTCACAGCAATCGAGACCCGCTGCTGGACCTGGACATAAACTGCCGCGGGCACCTCATCGTCCTCGAGGCCTGCCGGCAATACAGCCCGAAAACGAAGGTCATTTTCTCCAGTTCAAGATTTGTTTACGGATCCACGCAATACAATCCGGTGGACGAAAACCATCCAACCAATTGCACAAGCATCTATGGCATCCATAAACTTAACGTCGAGAAATACTTCGGCTTCTATCAAGCGGCACATAACCTCGACACGGTGTGCGTCCGGATTGCAAACCCCTACGGCCCTCGCCAGCAGATGAAGCACAACGCCTATGGAATTGTGAACTGGTTTGTTCGCTTGGCGATGGACGGGAAGCCGCTGACCATTTACGGCGACGGAAAACAGATTCGAGACTACATTTTTGCAGACGACGTTGCCAAAGGTCTGCTTGCCGTGGCGCTTTCTGGAGAAACGGCCGGGAAAGTGTATAACCTCGGGTCTGGAGTAGGCACGCCCTTCCGGGAAATGGTCCGGAAGATCGCTGATTGCATTCCCAACACGGAAATACGCGAAGTGCCGTGGCCTGCTGACCGGTATTTCGTGGAAACGGGCGATTATATTTCTGATCTCGCGAAGATTCATGCGACCACTGGATGGGCTCCGGAAGTGGATTTCGATCAAGGGATTGAAAGAACTGTTGCGTTTTACCGCGAGAATAAACACCAATATTGGGAAACTGAGACGTTGGTGGCGCGATCGTGAAAGTTCTGCACCTGGTTTCAACTTTTCCTCCGCTGACGCACACGTTTGTGCTGCGGGAAATAAGCCTGCTTCGCAAAACCGGGCTCGAAATAGCGATTGGTGAATTGCGACCGCTCCATCGCAATCGAGCAGCGGAGGGGTTCGAAGAGCTGAATCCTTTCGTCATCCGTGCCAGTTGGTTTTCGCTGGACATGGTAAGGGGCTTAGCCTTTTTTATCCTGCGTAGCCCTAGTCGGGTTTTGAAGTGCCTGAGGGTAGTGCTCGGTGCCTTCAGCCGCCTGCAATACCTGACAAGGGTGATTTACATCCTGTTGTCGTCGATTAGGCTGGCATACCGTTTTCGAAGTGCAGGAATCGGACTTGTCCAGGCCGATTTTCTCCATACGGAGGCCCTGGCAGCGAGGTTCATAAAGATTCTGTTGGGATTGCCCTACGCGCTCACAGTTTACACGGTGTTTGCCCACTACCCGCAAAAAGTCGTCGACGGACTCGTGCAGGAGGCCCTCTTCTTAGTAGCCGACACGATGCAGGTGAAAAAGTTACTGGAAGCCATGGGCGTTCCGCCACAGCGGATTCATCTCGTTCGAAACGGCGTAAACATGGATGAGTTTCCCCAGCGGCGGGGACACGAAATTTCCGCGCCGCCAATCATTCTCGGAGTGGGGTCCCTATACGCGAAGAAAGGCTTTCACGTGTTGCTTTCCGCATGCGCACTCTTGCGTCAGCATGGGATTGAGTTTCGTTGCGTGATTATCGGTGACGGATACGAGCGAAAAAGGCTAGAGGGGTTGATTAGGGAGCTTGGCCTCGCTGGATCAGTGGAACTGCTGGGATACCTGAGCCTTTCTGAGCTCAGGGAGTGGTATTACCGCGCGACCGTACTTGCAATGCCATCAGTGGTCTCACCTGAAGGAGAAACGGACGGGCTTCCGACGGTTGTCATTGAGGCGCTGGCGAGTGGGCTTCCGGTCGTGGGGACGGAAACGGCCGGCATTCCCGAGGCGATTCGTGACGGCCTGAATGGTTTTCTTGTACCTGCCGACGCGCCGGAGCCACTAGCAGACAGGATCCAAACTCTGCTAGAACGCCAGGATCTCAGGGAGAGTTTTGCGTCTCAAGGCCGTCGACTGATTGAACAGGGGTTCAATCTGGAGCGAAAAGTAGAACGGTTGCGTGATTTAATCCGAGCGCACACGACGCAGACTCATCTTTCTTGTTTGATTGGATCCGGAGCAGACAGTAAACCTTCGCGGCGCACGGTGCTTTCATGAGTTGCAGCCAAATGGTCGCGGCGTAGATCGAAAAAAGGGAGCGAGACCATGCAGACGCTAGAGGAAAGAAAGGTCATCGAAGCAGAATTTCACGATAGGCTACGTGATCCGGCACTGCAGGAGAATCCGGAGCTGCATGCAAAGCTCACGTCGAATAAGAAGTGGTACAAGATTGCAAAGCAAAGCCGTGAATTCACCGAAAACTACTTGCGTCAGCACAGCCCGGGTTCGCATGCCCTCGATTTCGCCTGTGGTGACGGCTATTACTCGATGCTTATGGCTGAATGTGGCGCTGAAGTGACAGGGATAGATATCTCTGAAACTTCCGTCCAGAACGCAGAGCGAGAAGCTGCGCGACGGGGCTTGGCCCCTCGCTTTCAAGTTATGGACTGCGAAGCAATGACATTTGCTGATCGTACCTTCGACCTGATCAATGTCAACGGAGTTCTCCACCACATGGATCTGAGCCGCGCGTACCCCGAACTGGCTCGCGTGCTGAAACCAAGCGGTTCAGTCCTCTGCGTCGAGGCGCTTGCGCACAATCCTGTTTTCCAGACTTACCGAAGGCTGACCCCTCATCTGAGAACGGAATTTGAGACCGAGCACATCCTGCGCCGGCGGGATATTCTGGCCGCCAGGAAGTATTTCAATCGAATTGAGTGGCATTTCTTCCACCTGATGAGCCTCGCTGCCGTTCCACTCAGAAATTCCCGTCTTTTTGAGCCAGTATTGTCGCTACTAGAGAAGGCAGACTCCACGCTCTTGAGTGTTTCTCCCATTCGCTGGTGGGCCTGGCAGATTGGGTTTGTACTCTCTGGTCCGAAGCAGAAATGACGGGAATAAGCATTCCTCTCCGTATGGGACGGAAGATATGAGAGAAGCCGAGTCACCTGGTTCAGTAAGTGCATTGCGGGTTGCGACGGAACAGTGCTACCGGGAGTACAACGCAAAGAAGGGTGTGGGGCGGAATAGCCTGCTCCACAACCCCCAGGTGCTCTTTCAAACCCTGGCGCGGGACGCAGCCATGGTGCGGGCGATGCAATGGATCAAACCCAATCCGGATTCGGCGCGAGTACTGGATGTAGGCTGCGGCGAGGGCGACAGCTTGTGGGTTCTGCTGCGGCTCGGGTTTGAACCTTCGAACTTGTCCGGAGTGGACATTCAGGAAGACAAAATAATTCAGGCCAAGGCAACGAATCCGCTGGTGAACTTTGAGTGTGCCGATGCGACAAGTTTGACATTCAATGACGAGACGTTCGACATTGCCATGGAATCGATGATGTTCCTACAACTGACGGACGACGAAATAGCCCGGCGGGTCGCATCCGAAATGATACGGGTTACGAGGCCGGGCGGAACCTCGTTGGTCTCCGACTGGAGGTATTCGAAGCCAGGGAGCGAGGAGTTCAAGGGGGTATCGCGGAAGAGAATCGCGGCGCTTTATCAGGTGGGGAAGCAGACGCGAGTGCGCGGGACGTTTCGGGGAGCACTTATCCCACCAGTTGGGCGGTTTCTTTCGAAGCATGTGCCTTCCGCCTATTTCGCGATTCACAAACTAATGCCACTCCTGACGGGTCAAGTGGTAACGGTCCTGGAAAAGTGCGGAGCTTCCGAGGAATCTGCTCGATGAACATCTGGATTTTCAATCACTATGCGGATCCCCCGGACGGGCAGTCCACGCGCAGCTACGACTTGAGCAAACAACTTGTTGACCAGGGGCATCAGGTCACGATATTCGCCGCAGGCTTCAGCCATTATAGCTTTAAGGAAGAGCGGATCCGCTCCGGTGAGGCGTGGCGCGAAGAGAACTGGAACGGTGCGCGATTCTTGTGGATCAAGACCATGCCCTACCGGGAGAATGACTGGCGCCGGGTCTGCAACATGATCAGCTACTCGTGGCGCGCGTTTTGGGTTGGAAGTCGGCGAAAGGAAAAGCCGGATGCGATTAGCGGAGTATCTGTGCACCCATTTGCGGCCCTGAGCGCTTGGGTGCTTTCCGTGGTGAAGGGCAGCCGGTTCTACATCGAACTAACGGACCTATGGCCAGAAGTTCTGATCGATTTCGGCATGTTGTCACCGCGCAGCCCCGTGACGTGGTGTTTGCGTGTGCTGGAGAAGTTCCTTTATCGCCGAGCCCAACGCATCATCATGATCTGGCCACGGACGGAAGAATATGTTCGAAGGCTGGGCGTCTCGCCAGCGAAGGTAGTCTGGATTCCTCACGTGGCCGAGCTCTCCCGCTATGAAACACTGAGACCTTACGATGGCGTGATTCGGAATAAGTTCACTGTGATGTACGTCGGAAGTTTCGTCAGCTTCATGGCCGTGGACGAAATTCTAAAAGCAGCGAAGGTGCTCCAGGAACGAGGGCGCGGTGAGGTGTGCTTTGTGCTAGTCGGCGGCGGGACAGACATGGAAAAGCTGAAAAGGCTTGCTGAAGACTTGAAACTATACAACGTGAAGTTCCCTGGACTGGTGCCAAAGAAGGATGTCGCACGAATCATGAGTGAAGCTGATGCTTTCGTCGTAAGTCTGAGAAAGGTCCCTCTCCTTAAATATGGCATCAGTTTAAACAAGATTTGTGATTATTTGGCGTCAGGACGTCCCACAATCCTTGCTGGAGAACCGGGCTACGATCCAATTCGAGAAGCACGGGCCGGTGTTTCGGTGCCGGCCGAAAATCCAGTCGCGTTAGCAGATGCAATCGAAGCCTTAATGGCACGTACCCCAGAGGAGCGCGTCCAGATGGGGCAAAATGGCCGGGAATATGTGGGACAAATGCATGCCTTGCCGATACTCGCGGAACGTTACGAAAGAACACTAAGGAGCACATTGCGAGAGGACGCGGGCAGGGGCAAGGCTGCGGAGGTCAGCGCGTGAAGCGCGTGTTTGATTTTCTGAGTTCGACGATTGGATTGATTGCGCTGGCGCCGGTGCTGGTGGCAATGGCAGTGGCGGTCAAGGTGGAGTCGGCTGGCCCGGTGTTTTATCGAGGGCTGCGCGTGGGGCGGTATGGGAAGTCATTTCGCATCTTCAAGTTTCGCACCATGGTGGAAGATGCTGAAAAACTTGGAGGGGCCTCGACGCCTGAAGACGATCCGCGCGTAACGCGGGTCGGGCGATTCTTAAGAAGGTACAAACTGGATGAACTACCACAGATCTTGAATGTGATCACAGGCGAGATGAGTCTAGTTGGGCCAAGACCGCAGGTCCCTTGGGCAGTGGAGCGGTACTCGGAAGAAGAGAGAGTCGTACTCGATGTGCGCCCTGGCATCACGGACTATGCCTCTGTGCGTTTTCGCGATGAAGGGGAAATTCTGCGAGGCAGCGCAAATCCGGACAAAGACTACTTTGAAAAAATCCACCCGGAAAAAATGCGGCTCAGTCTCGAGTATGTGCGGAAACAATCCCTTTGGCTGGATTGTCAGATTTTGTGGAAGACGCTGGGGGCGGTTGTTTTGCGACCCGCGCGGGCGGAATCCGACCACAAGATAGACGGCGGGCCCAGTTCAAGAACCCTCGCACAATAGTTGGTTCAATGCCCGCGAACGAAAACTAGGAGCGAGCTGATGAAGTCGTTTAAGACCGAGACAGAACTGGAAGTTGGCAAGTCGCTGGAAAACATCTTTGCCAATTGCCCAGACCGGATTGAGACGAAACTCGAGAATTTCCCGAAGTACGTGCGCCGGCAGCACTTGAAGCGCTTCCTTGCGATGTACGAGATCTTCAAGCTCATCCTGCCGGTCAAAGGATCCATTGTCGAGTGCGGTGTGTTTCGCGGATTCAGTGTGATGGCATGGGCAAAGCTGAGCACGATCCTTGAGCCGGAAAACTTGATGAGGCGGATCTATGGATTTGACAGTTTTGAGGGGTTTCCATCAGTCAGCGACGAAGACCAGGCCGGGGCGGGGGTAGCCGCCCCAGGCGATTTCCAAACTACAAGTTATGACGAGCTCTTAGAATTGATCCGAGTTTACGATCAAGATCGCTTTCTTGGTCATTTGCCAAAGGTTGAGTTGGTCCCTGGAGACGCGTCGAAAACCATTCCTGAGTTTGTCCAACGGAACACCCACCTATTGGTGAGCTTACTCTTCTTAGATTTTGACTTATACGAGCCTACCAAGGTGGCCCTTGAACAGATTGTTCCGAGGATGCCCAAAGGTGCCGTGCTAGCCTTCGATGAGCTGGACAATCCAATCTGGCCGGGGGAAACCAAAGCGCTCCTAGATAGTCTCGCCGTGAATCGCTTGAAGATTCGACGTCTCGAATGGGATCCATATATAGGTTACGCAATCCTTGAATAATCCAGGAGATCGAAAATCAGGTCCAGGTATTAGCCGATACACTATTTCTTGGCGTCCGAAAACTGGGGGCAGGGGTGGTGGAATGCAATCGAATAGCGATTGCGAAAATAGCGTCGAGGGCTTCTCCAGACGAATCCGTTTAAGAACGCTCAGACTGATTCATGAAGCCAAGAGTTCTCATATCGGTTCGGCGTTTTCCATGGTGGATTTGTTGGCGATCCTTTACACGCGGATTCTGCGAGTAGATCCCGCTCGCCCGGACTGGTTTGAACGGGATCGATTCATCCTTAGCAAAGGACATGCCTGTGCGCCCCTCTATGTCACTTTAGCCGAGCGAGGATTCTTCCCTCGGGAATGGCTGGACGACTTTTATCGAGACGGCTCACGGCTTCCCGGCCACGTCACGCATACGGGCATACCTGGAGTAGAAGTGTCTACGGGCTCGCTGGGGCATGGACTTCCAATCGCCTGTGGGATGGCGCTGACGGGCAAGCGCGACGGCAGTAAGTATCGCGTGTTCGCGATGCTGAGTGACGGGGAGTGTGATGAAGGCTCAACCTGGGAGGCGGTATTGTTTGCGGGGCATCACCGGCTAGACAACCTCATCGCGATCGTCGACTACAACAAGATTCAAAGTCTCGGGACTGTGAAAGAAGTGTTGGATCTTGAACCGTTCGCGGAGAAGTGGCGGGCATTTGGCTGGGGAGTCCGAGAAATCAATGGTCACAACATGGCGCAGATTGAGGAGACATTGACGAGAGTGCCGGCAGAGGCGAACAAACCTACCTGTGTCGTTGCCCATACGATAAAAGGCAAAGGTGTCAGCTTCATGGAGAACAATTTGCTTTGGCACTATCGCGCTCCTGACCAAGAGGAAATGGCCAAGGCATTGGTGGAGTTAGGAGCCGAGGAATGAGGGGAGCTTTCTTTCGTGCACTTCTCGAATTGGCCAAACAGGATGAACGTGTGCACCTGGTTGTGGGCGATCTCGGGTTCGGAGTGGTCGAAGAGTTCGCCCGGCGATTTCCGGCTAGATTTCTCAACGCGGGCGTGGCCGAGCAGAATATGACAGGAATCGCGGCCGGGATGGCGCTGAGTGGGAAGATTGTATTTACGTATTCGATTGCGAACTTCCCGATTCTGCGGTGCCTAGAGCAGGTGCGCAATGATGTGTGCTATCACAACGCCAACGTAAAGATCGTAGCAGTGGGAGGGGGGCTGGCCTACGGGGCGCTTGGCGCGACTCATCATGCGACGGAAGATCTAGCTATCCTGCGGTCCTTGCCCCGAATGGTCGTAGTGGCTCCCGGGGATCCCGTAGAAACAGAGGCCGCCACGCGAGCGGTGACAGCGCACGCGGGTCCGTGCTACCTGCGCTTGGGACGCGCGGGAGAGGCAAAGATTCATTCTACCCAGGTCGACTTCGTATTGGGAAAAGCGATTGAAATGCACGAAGGAAGAGACATAACGCTGATTTCCACGGGCGGAATGCTGGGAACTGCTATGCAGGTCACAGATATACTTTACAACGCAGGCGTGCAAACAAGGCTCCTGAGCATGCACACGGTGAAACCCCTTGACACCGCGGCAATTGAAAGCGCGGTCAGGGAAACCGGGGCGGTCTTCACGCTGGAAGAGCACAGCGTGGTTGGCGGTTTGGGCGGAGCGGTTGCGGAGTTCTTGGCCGAAAATTGGGAAACACCATTGACATTCAAGAGGTTTGGCTTGCCCTCGGAATTCTCTTCTTTCGTCGGCTCACAAGAATACATTCGAGGTCGCCATGGCCTCTCTGCGGAAGCGGTAGCCCTGGGCATCTGCGCGAAGCTGGAGAAAGTGCAGGCACTGGCGTCGATTGCTAAAGTTTGACGTGAGAAGAGTTCTCGCGGATTTTGTCTCAGCAAGCCAAGAAGGAGGACAAGGACTTGTCATATCGTGTGCCGTTCATCGATCCTCGCGAGCACTACCGCAGGATTAAGGGAGAGATAGACTTCGCGGTTACCGACACTCTTGCGAAGGGGGATTTGGTTCTACGACAGCAATTGAAGGATTTCGAACAGCACCTGGCGGACTTCGTCGGCGTCAAATATGCGGTCGGAGTGAACAGCTGCTATCACGCGCTGCACTTTTCCCTGCTTGCTGCGGGAGTTGGCCCCGGCGACGAAGTCATCACCGTAGGGCACACCTTTGTCGCCACGGTATCCGCAATCGTTCACGCAGGTGCCAAGCCCGTCCTCGTGGATGTCCGGGAAGATTACAACCTTGCCCCTGACAAGTTCGAGTCCGCGGTCACACCAAGGACGAAAGCGGTTATCCCAGTCCATCTGAATGGGCGTGTGTGCGAGATGGACCGAATTTCGGCGATCGCGGACAAACACGGAATTGCCATCATCGAGGACGCGGCCCAAGCCTTGGGCGCAACATTCCGGGGGAAGAGGGCAGGTTCATTTGGGTTGTCTGGCTGTTTCAGTTTCTATCCGTTTAAGTCCCTGGGCGGGTTGGGAGATGGTGGGGCAGTTACGACAAAGGATCCCCAAGTCGCTCGATTTGCGACCCTTGTTCGATTCAACGGTGAAGACCGACAGACCGGCGAGTTCCATCACCACGGTTACACGGCACTGCTGGATAACGTTCAGGCTGCCGTTCTGGATGTGAAACTGCGTTACCTGCCTAAGTGGATCGAACATCGCCGCCAAATCGCGACGCTGTATCGCCAGGGACTGGAGGGGATCGCAGGCCTTCGCCTGCCGCATTTCCAGGGTGACGAGTACGTCGATAGCTATCAGAACTACGTGATTCGAACCGAACAACGCACTGCGTTGCGCCAGCACCTGAAAGACCAAGGTGTGGAAACGTTGGTGCACTGGCCAAAGCCAATGTGGGAGCACAAGGACCTCGGTCTTGAGAACCCCGGACTTCCAGAAACTGAAAGCATTTGCAGGGAAGTCATTTCTCTGCCCATGAGTGCAGAAACGACACCAAAACACGTGGAAATTACCGTTGGCTGCATCCGTGACTTCTTCGCTTCACGTCCCGGGGCATTGAGGACTGCAGCCGCGGACTAAAAGTGAACACGCTCCTTGGTGTGGAGGCGGTTTCTGCACACGTTATCCTTCGGCTGCCTGATGTTTGCAGCGGCCGACCTGGAGAGAGGCGCGGCAACGCGCACCAAGGTGCTCGTACTCAATACCCCCGGCAATCCTTTGGGGAAAGTATTTTCCCGGCCAGCAGGAAACGTGCATCCAAATGGAACGACTTTCTATGGGATCGCAGTCCCAGTAGCCTCAGAACTCGGCCGATAATGTAAAGGACCGAGTCAAGAAGCGCGAACGCGCGTCCTTAGCGAATTTCCGACACAATAGACCGCTGCGCACGTAGCCGAACGTGCGAATTGCATTGGGGCGTGCAAGTCACAATATTATGACTCCTAAAATGTCATCGTTGCTTTTGCGATACAGGCTCTGGTTCGTCGCGGTGTTCCAGGGTTGCCTGATTATTTGCTCATTGATCGCTGCATGGTTGCTCCGTTTTGATTTCACTTTGGCCTACCGCAGCGTCCTATTAAGCGCGATTCCCATTCTTCTCGTGGCCCGGCTAGCGGCAGTGGCTTACTTTGGATTGCTTCGCGGCTGGTGGAGGTACACAGGATTCAGAGACGGAATCGACATTCTGAAAGCTGTAGCAACCGGTTCGCTTCTGTTCTGGGTTTTGATGCGCTTCGCGTTCCAAATCACAGCCTTCCCACGCACCATTTATGTCCTGGAAGCACTTCTCACGACAGGTTTGCTGGTTGGCGTGCGGCTGCTTTCCCGAACGTTTGCCGAGTCAGTGCGTGAAGACATTTCTCCGCTAAAGAGGGTGATCCTGATTGGCGCGGGCTCTGCCGCCCAAGCCATACTGCGCGAACTCCGGCGGCCGGGGAGTGGCTATGTCGCTGTCGGCTGCTTGGATGACGATCAGACCAAGCGGGGCATATGGATTGACAATGTCCGAGTGCTTGGTACCGTTGATCAACTCTCAGGAGTTCTCTTTACTGAACCCGCGGACGAAGTGCTTATTGCTGTACCGTCCGCGACAAGCGCCCAGATGCGCAGATTCGTTGAAAGCTGCAACCGCGGGAAAATAAGTTTCCGAACCGTCCCTGCATTGAAAGATATCATTGCAGGTCAGATTATCGTAAGTCAGCTTCGCGACGTGAGTCTCGAAGACCTGCTGGGGCGGGATCCGGTGCAAATCGACCTGGAGGCAGTCCGCAGGGAGATTACTGGACGCACGGTAGTCGTAACCGGAGCAGCTGGTTCGATTGGCTCCGAGCTTTGCCGCCAGATCCTTGATTACAGCCCGGCTCAGCTGGTCTGCCTCGATCAAAACGAGACGGGACTCTTTTTTCTGCGCTTGAGCCTGATGCAGCATAAGGATAGTACCCAGCTGGTGTTTCGCGTCGTTGATGTTTGCGATACGGAGCGCGTACGCGCACTGCTTTTCGAATTCATGCCAGAAATTATTTTCCACGCGGCGGCTTATAAGCACGTGCCCATGATGGAGTCCAACGTTCAAGAGGCAGTCAAAAACAATGTGCTCGGGCTCATGAGTTTGCTGGATCTGGCGGCCGAGGCAGCCTGCAAAAACTTCGTGTTGATTTCGTCCGACAAAGCCGTGAATCCAACCAACGTAATGGGCGCCACCAAGCGGATCTGCGAGCTGATCATATCGTCGCGACCAGTGAACGGCATGCGTTGCGTATCAGTGCGGTTCGGAAATGTCTTGGGTTCGAGCGGTAGTGTGATCCCAGTATTGAAGGAACAGCTTGGGAACCATCAGCCGCTGACCATCACGCACCCGGAAATCCGGCGCTTTTTCATGATCACTCCGGAGGCAGTGGCCTTGGTGTTGCAAGCATTTGCAATTGGCCACCACGGGGACATCCTGGTTTTGGATATGGGTGAGTCTGTCCGAATTCTCGATCTCGCGCGCAGCCTCATTCGGCTTTCCGGTAAGTCCGAGGAAGATGTGGAAATCCAGTTCACGGGACTGCGTGAGGGAGAAAAGCTCAACGAAGAACTTTTCTACAAATACGAAAATGTGATACCCACATCATGCGAAAAGATTAAGCGAACTAGCGGGGATTTGCGGAACTGGGCAGAGTTGTGCCGCCAACTGGACGAACTTCGTGCCTCAATGTCGATCGATGGTGCTGCCCCCATCCGGTCGAAAATAAAAGAAATTGTTTCTGAATATACTTTTCATGAGAACAAAGCGAAGCAGAATGGAGAAGAGTCGCTCGCTGGCCGTCACTTTCGAGCAGCGGCTGGTCACGAATAGCTCGTTCCCTAATCGGCGGCACTGCAGATTTGTCAGATTCTGGGGCTGATTTACTTGACCTTAAAATCTAGAGCGGGCCTGCCTACTCTGTCTTGGAATCATCGACTGACGGGGAAAACCAGCTGATCGCACTATTGCAAGTCGACAAAAGGAGACTCAAATGAAGGGTGTTGTGCTCGCAGGCGGGTCGGGGAGCCGACTCAGTCCACTCACGCGCGTGACTAATAAACATCTTCTCCCAATCTACGACAAGCCCATGATCTATTACCCGCTGCAGACGCTAGTTGAAGCCAGAATCCAAGACATCCTGATCGTGACTGGGGGCAGCAACGCGGGAGACTTTCTGCGGCTGCTGCGCAACGGGAAAGACTTCGGCCTGAGCCAACTCAGCTTTGCCTATCAGGAAGGCGAAGGAGGTATTGCAGACGCGTTGCGGCTGGCAGAACCCTTCGCGGCGGGCGAGAAGATCTGCGTGGTCCTGGGCGACAACATTCTGGAGAACAGCATACGGGGAGCGCGGGAAAAATTCGAACGGCAGCAGAACGGTGCGCTGATCCTATTGAAGGAAGTGCGGGACCCGGAGAGGTTCGGAGTGCCGGTTTTCGAAGGGAAGCGAATTGTGCGAATTGAGGAAAAGCCCAAAGTTCCAGGGTCGCCCTACGCGGTGATAGGCCTGTATTTCTACGATGGAACGGTGTTCGACCGCGTGCGGACGCTCAGGCCTTCGGGGCGCGGAGAGTTTGAAATCACGGACGTCAATAATTCATTTCTTTTCGAAGAGCAACTCAGTTATGACGTAATCGACGGCGGGTGGACGGACGCGGGAACGTTCGAATCGCTCTGGCGCGCCACGAAGATGATGCGCGAGAAAGTGCTGCTTGCGGAGGAACTGAAGTTGGCTGCAGCATCGGCGCGATAAGAGAAAGTTTTACTGCCTGCCGATCGACACGGCATAGGTTACCAATTTGACTGGCGTAAAAGAAGCGGCAGCGGTCATGATTCAGGGAGCAGCCCTATGAAGATTTTTGCCACCGGCGGCGCCGGATTTATTGGCTCCAACTTTATTCGATATGTCCTCAAAACCGGGAAGGATTTTTCCGTTGTCAACTATGACAAGCTCACTTACCCGGGGAATCTCTCAAATCTTGACTCAGTAGCGGACAATCCCAATTATGAATTTGTGAAAGGCGACATCTGTGATGCAGCCGCCGTCGAAACAGCAATGCGTGGTTGTGATGCTGTTATTCATTTCGCCGCAGAGTCCCACGTCGACAGAAGTATCTACGAGCCAGCCCCGGTAATTCAGACCAACGTCACGGGCAGTTTCATTCTGCTCGAAGTGGCACGTAAAATCCCCGTGTCTCGATTTGTGCATGTTTCCACTGACGAAGTGTACGGGGACATTCCGCCAGGGGCCTTCGCCGATGAAACTTTTCCTCTGCAGCCGAGCAGCCCGTACTCCGCGTCGAAGGCGGCCGCTGATCTCTTGGTTCGATCATACGTCCGCACTTACAAATTTCCAGCAGTGATCACACGGTCTTCGAACAACTACGGCCCTTACCAGTTCCCCGAGAAATTTGTGCCGCTCATGATCACAAATGCCCTCGGCGACAAGGCTCTCCCTGTTTATGGCGACGGCAGGCAGCAACGAGATTGGCTGCACGTCGAAGACAACTGCCGAGGAATTCTTTCAGTCTTGGAGAAGGGCAAAATCGGGGAGGTTTACAACATCGGCGGTCTAGATCTTGAGGAAAACCTAACGTTGGTCCGACGCATCCTGAATCTGACTGGGAAACCCGAGAGCTTAGTATCGTACGTGCAGGACCGCCCGGGTCACGACCGTCGTTATGCTCTGAACTGCAAGAAAATAGAGGCCGAGCTAGGCTGGCGCCCCGCCATCTCCATGGAAGATGGTCTCCGCCGGACAATTGACTGGTATAAGAGTAATTTGCGATGGGTTGATGGTGTTCGCAGTCGCGAATACCTGTCGTATTATGAAAAGTACTACGAAAATCGTGAGAGTTCTCTTCGTGCGATCGCCCGATCAGGATCAGTAGCTTCTGATTGATCTGTCCGACGGTTAGCTTTCGGACTTTGCTGCAAATGTACGAACAAACGAGCACCGCAGTCAATGCAACGAATCGAGACATCGCTTCCGGGCGTGTTTGAGCTGCGACCTGTCATCCATCGTGACACGCGCGGCTTCTTCCTCGAAACGTACCACAAAGCGAAGTTCGCCGGCCTTGGGATCAAGGATGCCTTCGTTCAAGACAACCATTCGCGTTCTGCAAAGGGTACCCTGCGCGGTCTTCACTACCAACTTCGTCACCCACAAGCAAAACTCTGCCGTGTCGTGGAAGGCGAGGCGCTGGACGTTGCAGTGGACATTCGGTTGGGCTCACCTACCTTCGGGAAATGGACAAGCGTGCTTCTCTCCGCGAAAGAACAAAATCAGGTTTATGTTCCGATTGGGTTCGCTCACGGGTTCGTAACCCTCACGGATATCGTGCATTTCTTATACAAATGCAGCGACTACTACGAACCGGAAGACGAGCACGGCATCGCCTGGAATGATTCAGACCTAAAAATATGCTGGGGTGTGAGCGCGCCGATTGTTTCCGAGAAGGACGTAAAGTTTCCCATGCTCGCTCAAGTCCCTGCCGAACTTCTCCCGGGGCATCCGGGGAAATGAAACCCGTAATCTTGCTGACCGGGAAGAACGGCCAAGTTGGCGCGGAACTTTTGCGTCTCCTGCCCCAAGTGGGCGAAGTAGTTGCGTTTGGCCACGATCAATTGGATCTTTCGAATCCTACTGACATTCGTCGGACAATACGAGAGGTTCGGCCGCAACTTATCGTCAATGCGGCCGCATATACCGCAGTCGACCAAGCGGAAACAGACGAAACGAAGGCGCAAGCCGTGAACGCGGAAGCCCCCGGATTGATGGCCGAGGAAGCAAAGCGAATCGGCGCCGCCCTGATTCACTACTCGACCGACTACGTATTCGACGGACTGAAGAGGACGCCTTATGAGGAGACGGACCTTCCCAACCCCATCAATTCTTACGGCAGGACAAAACTCGCGGGCGAGGAGGCAATCCGAAGGGAAGGAATACCTCACCTGTTATTTCGGACTGCCTGGGTGTATGCCACTCGCGGAAGAAATTTCCTCCTGGCGATTCTGCGCCGCGCTGCGGAGCAAGAAGAGCTAGAGATTGTTTGTGATCAAACCGGAGCTCCAACGTGGGCTTCGGATATCGCAGCGGCTACTACCAAGATACTAACAAGCGTTTACGGTCAGAGAGTTGCCGCACCTGCAGTTCGCGCGATCAGTGGTACGTACCACATGACTGCCGCAGGCGAAACGACTTGGTTCGATTTTGCAAAAGCGATCCTTGAAGAGGCCGCACAATCTTCGCCGGACGTGTCCTGGCTTGCTGCCGCCACCCGCGGACGCCCAGTGATCGCGCGCCGTGTTATCCCCGTAACAACCGCTGAATACGGATCGCCCGCGCGGCGCCCAGCCTACTCTATTCTATCGAATTCCCGATTGACACATACGTTTGGAATTGTATTGTCCGATTGGCGCACCCAGTTGCAGAATAGTTTTGCCAGTGTTCGTTAGAAAATTCCGTTCGCAAGCTTAGAGATGTTCAGGGACGATGCCTCCCAGCATCACCGATTTGAACTCCCCTCTTATCTTCCTTCGTGTCGCTGTATCTGCTTGTCAGCAAGAAGATCAAATCGATATGAGCCACCAACTCCACAATCTGGTGTGTCGCTCCGTCCTCTATAGAAACCCACGTAGTTTGTTGTGCCTCCTGGTTTTCGCCCTATTTATCTTGTCGGGTTGCGGGTTAAGGCAGGACACCTCGCTCATCGATAATGACCAAGCTGCCATACTGACTTCCATTCAAATCACCCCATCGGACATCGATCTTCCTCTTGGTCTTACACAACAATTTACTGCCACTGGATGGTTCAGCGACGGAAGCGCGCAGGATCTAACAAACCTTGTAACGTGGGTCTCCTCCTCACCGCATGTTGTGAAGATCAATTCCAATGGGCTTGCAGTGACCGCGGGTGCAGGGGCAAGCAACATAACAGCTGCTACCAGGTCAGCCACAGCGCATGCTTCTGTCACAATCAGACCTGCAACGCTCGAATCTGAGTTGCACGAACCTCTGCGTGAGCAATATATCTGGTCCGCAGCCGGAGAAAGCGGGACTGATGTTCGTTATTTTCGAGCAGTTTTCCACGCGCAGAACGTCCCCGCAAAAACAACTCTATATATTGCTGGCCCGAGAAGCATCGTTGCCTACCTAAATGGCAAACTTGTGGTCAACGTTCAGGCAAGCGCCACAGCACTGACCATGCCGCTCGTAGCCGTTGCTGACTTGTCTGCAACACTGCAACGGGGTAGGAATCTCCTGGCTGTGGCATGTTCCAACGGCGAAGATATGGTCGCAAAAATCGTCCCGGCTCTTCCCGGTGTGAACGTATCTCCAATTTTGATCAGCGGGTCTGACTGGAAAGCGACGACCGTCGGGGAGGTCGGCTGGGAATTACCTACTCACGAAGACGGCAACTGGGTGCCGGCAGAATCACTGGGCGGAATCGAAGCAGATGCAGAACGATTTAACGGTAAAAGAGATTCAGAGATGTATCGCTGGGCAGGCTATGACGGGATCTCTCCTTTCCTTGCAAGGAAGAAGAGTAGTGCATTGGCAGTGGAAAGAGCATCCGAAGGCGCCGGCCAGTTTTTCAACCTTCAAGCCCTGACGAAACCCGTTTTAAGAGAGGACTTCTCAGTTCGCATTCCGCAGTCGATTCACTCAGATAGCGACTATCCGTCATTTGTCCTGGACTTTGGTCGAGAAACGAATGGAAGGCTTGAAATCGAGTCTGATTCTCCGGACGTCGCGAAAATTCGCATCCGTTACGGAGAATCAATTGAGGAAACTCTCCTACAGCCTTATTACGGCGAGAATGAGCTAACTGTTCCACCTGGAGTCACGATGTACGGCCCCAAAGCTGGTTTTCGGTTTGCTCAAGTAAAATTCGTTTCGGGGCCGACAATTCTCAAGGTCAAAAAGCTGGGCGTCGACGAGATATATTATCCAGCCGGCTTTCGAGGCTTCTTCAACTCTTCTGATCCTATCCTAAATCGCATATGGGCGGTCGGAGCTCGTACTGCTCAGCTTACGATGCAAGAGGGAATCTGGGATGGTATCAAACGAGATCGTCTCAAGTGGAGCGGCGACTTCTACGTCTCGGGCAGGGTTATTCATTCTGTTTTTGGGGACCGGCTTCTCACTCAGAAAACTATCGACTTTTTGGGAAGCCAAAGTCTCGGACTAAAGGGTGACGTCAACAACATTCCTGGTTATTCCGCATTCTGGGTGATGGCTCTATCAGATTATTTTCGCCGCTCAGGGGATGCACCGTTTCTGATTAACCATAAAGCCGAGCTAATCGCAGTGCTCAACAGCATGAAGAATTCACTCGACACTCGCGGGCTAATTGTTTTTGATCCAAGCGTTTTCCCGTTCGTCGATTGGTCGCCAGACTTATTTACGGACACACCGGAAAGTCGAAAGGCTACCCAGTTCTCATTTTTTAAAGCCTTTATGGATGGCGCATGGTTATTGGATCAAATTGGGGATACATCAGAAGCGGCCACGGCGCGGAGCTGCGCAGATGTGGTCAAATCAGCCGCGCAATCAGTCCTATTAGACACCGCGTCGAACACGTTTGGATCTCGATGGCAAACCAACGCGATGGCGACATTCTCACTGATTACCACCCCTGATCAGGACGAAGCAATCTGGCAAAACGTATTGTCGAAGCCCCCTGGGAGTGAAGTTACGCCTTATTATAACTATTTTGTGACAACAGCCATGGCCCAGACTGGCCGGAGGAAACAAGCGCTCGATTGGGTTCGAGCGTATTGGGGTGGCATGCTAGAGGAAGGTGCGACCACTTTCTGGGAAGCTTATGACTTGAGTTGGCCAAAAGAAGATTTCCACGCTTTCTTAAAGGCTGACCGAACACAAGGCTACTACGTGAGCTTGTGTCATAGCTGGTCGAGTGGTCCTACTGCCTGGTTAATGGAACAAGTTTTAGGGATTCAATCCACGGCTGCCGGATTTAGCGAAGTATCGATCAGACCTGACCTCGTAGATTTGCAGTGGGTGCAGGGAAGTGAACCAACGCCGACTGGAGAAATTTCCGTTCAATACCACGCTAGGAATGGTCTGGAGGGAACAATAAACCTTCCGAGAGGCGTGCGGGCCTTCGTATCTTTCCCAGTTAACTCGGGACAAACTTCTGTCCTCATCAACGAAACCTCGGTTCGGGGCGTTCCGTCTGAATCTGGTTCTCGTCTCGTAGTTGTCTTGAGTCATGTGGGTACCTATCATTTTTGGACAGGATTGCGGGAGGAAGGAGTCCACTGACCCGAAGCAGTGGTGGACACGCACCCTGCGCATCTGTAACCTCGTCTTCGGAGAAAACTCACCGAGGTCTCCCGCTAGTACTTGAGTGTAACGGCTATGGACCATTGCAATCCCCCCGCCCATCGCTGTGGGTCAGTGAAGTGCATTCTAGTGCCTCCCGGTCTGCCTCGGGGGCGGCTTGCTCCGCGGCTGGCTCATCGAGGAGTCATCGGCCCGGCACACAACGGGACAACCGAAGTTGACTATGGGGTGCGCGAAGGGCAGATGCAAACCAGACGTCTACCGGCGAATGCGGGGAACAGGCTTAAGTGATGGGTGCTAAAACCGTGTACTACGACATAAGAAAAAGCAAGACGAATCAACAACATACGGTTTTCTGGATAAATTCCGGATCTGGCTATCTAGGTTCGAAACCTAGTCTCCCAGCCGATCTTCTAATTACCACGTAACTTATTTAATCAGCTTGCCCAACTACGGTCTACTCAGATGGGATCTTCATTCCCGGCGGCACGGGCATTTTGGCGCGGAAAAGGGCAACGATGCCGGCGACCGCGACCAGGGAGTTGAGTTCGAAGGCCAGCTTGTAGCTGTGATAGGTATCAAACAATTTTCCGCCCAGAAAGCCCGCAGGAGAGCAAAAAACGGCCGCGATGACCAGCAGCACTCCGCTCAGCCTTGGAAATGCCGCCGGTCCATAGTAATGCCCCGTGATGGTGTTCATGCAAATGAAACTCCAGCCGAAAGCAGTGCCATAAAGAATGGCCGCCGCGTAGGCGATCCAGAGCGCGTCCGGAGAAACCCGGATCGCCAGGAACGAACCGAGAAAATAACAACACAAACCGAGCATGAATGCGTAACGCGCGACCATGCGGTCCATGAGCCATCCGCCAATCAACCGGCCGAAAACCGCGCCCAGTGTGAATAGACCCATCGCCCAGGCGGCTTCCGCAGCGGGAATGCCCAGGCCCTTCAGATGCAGCAGCCAGTGGGCCGTGAAAAAGAAAAATGGGAATTGGCAAGCAACGGCGCCGACGAGAATCATCCAGTAGGAGAGAGTTCTGTAGGCCTGCCGAGGCTCCCAGGGAAATGTTGTGACTAGCCTACGTGCGCCTGGTGATCCCGCCGGCCCTGCAGCGCCCGGTCCGCCATCCACGGACTGGCCAAGGTCTTCCGGGCGCTCTTTGACGAACAGAAATGCAACGATCGCGGACAGAACGGAAATACCGGCGACCATCTCCCACGCTTGGCGCCAATTTCCCCCGTTCGCCGTAAGCATCCTATTGATCAGCGGCGAAACGAAGAAGCCCGCAAAACCCGATGCGGATAGCGTAACGGCCATCGCCCTTCCGCGATAGCGGCTGAACCACCGCGTGACCGCCGTTGCTGCAGGAATGATGGTTCCGAAACTGATTCCCGTTGCCGTGAGCACTCCGAATCCCACCCAGTAGTGCCAAGGTCGGGAAGCGATCAAGGAGAGCCATAGCGCGCCAGTAAGAATCAACATAGAACCGATGCCGAATGTTTTGCGTACGCCCCAGCGAACAATTGACGCCGCAACAAGGATCGAGGGAATACCCACGAAGATGTTTAAGATCGTAAATCCCATCCCGAACATGCTGCGGCTCATGGGGATTTCTTTCAACATGTAAGTGTTGATGACCGCGCCCCCGTACAAGGGAAATCCCATGTTCAGGAAATCAAGGAGCCAAAGAATGGAAACCAGCTTCCAGCCATAAAAGCCTCGCTCCGACGTCATATCTAGTTTGTCCGTCGCCCGGTCAGGGCATATAGCTGTAGCGTTACGGCAAAAAACAAAGAGCTTGGAGGATATCAGGTTCTTGAGAAATCAGAAAAAACCGGCATTTTGTCTGCTCGGAAAATGTTGCGTTTAGCCCGTTGCTCCCATGCTCGCCGCGCCAATTTCTGCTCGATAATTCTCCTGGCATACACTTCACCGAAATCGACTTTCAAGGCCAGCAGCCTGCGCTCCGGGCGGCGAAGGATGTTCTGCTGTTGTGTATCGAGGATCTCGAAATCATCCGCGAAAACAGGTGCCTGCGCATCGCGGATGCGGAAAGTCCCCGGCGATTACTCGAATGAATATCTTGTAAAGCTCTCGCGCTCGGCCCGAACATCATCTCCGCGCAGCTCGCGCAGCGCGTAGGTCACAAATTCGGCGGTAACTCTCTTGCGCCAGGTCATGTCGAAATCCGTGTTGTCCAGCGGCTTGGCGATTCGAGCCGCAAGTGCAGCCGCTTCAGTAATTGTCTCCAGATTCAAGGGGCGGCCTAGCAGCGATTTTGCCGCATCCGCGGCGGGCAGCGGACGACAGGCTGCCGCGCCAACCACAATGCGAGCGTCCTCGACAACGTTATCTCTGGAGAGGCGCGCCGCCGCCGCGACGGATAATACGGGAAAGTCGAACGAGCCGCGGCGCCGGAGTTTCCAGTAGGTGCTCTTCCATCCCTCGAAAGAATCCAGCAAGACTTTCGCCAGAATTTCATCCGGTCTGCGCTTGAGGTAGTCGATCCCGTCGTTGTTGTACAGATCGGAAAGAAGGACTTCGCGCTCTCCCGAGCGCGAGACAAGCCGGACTCTCGCCCCGAGGGCCATCAGCGCCGGGCCCGTATCCGTCGAGGACACCGCCACGCACTTTGAACTTCCCGGCGCGACCCAGCAGGTGGTGCCGTCTTTTTTCAGGCAGAAATTGATCGACTTCCTCCACTCGTAGCTTTGATCGTAGTAATTGCAGCGCGTATCCAGGCAGATGTTTCCGCCGAGTGTCGCCATGTTGCGGATTTGCGGAGTGGCCACAAGCGAAGCCGCTTGCGCCAGCGCCGTCAATCCATTTCGAAAACGCGGATCTCCGGCGATATCGGAGAGGGTGAGGCATGCGCCGAGCCGCAAACCGGATGGGCTCAATTCAATGCCGCTCAAGGATTCGATGTGACAGAGGCTCACGAGCGTCAGCGGCACCTGTTGCCGCCGTTTCATGTTCGGCAGCAGGTCCGTGCCCCCGGCGAGCGGCATGGCATTGGCCCTCTCGCCGTCCAGAACGCGCGCGGCTTCTTCGAGCGAGCGCGGCGCGCGGAATTCGAAAAGTGGCAGCCGCATCATGGCGCTAGCACCTGCTCTTTCTCCTGGCGAGATTTTTGCCTGCGGGGGACGTCGTTCACCGCGTTGCCGTCGCCACCTTCCCAAGGCGGCGGGACGCGCAGTGGCTCCGGCCAATTTACATGCGGGAAATGGCTCGGTCCAAAACGCGGATCACGTCCCGCTTTCTTTTCGGCAAGGGCCTTCATGATTTTTTCCGGAGTGACAGGGATTTCATCAATCCGCACTCCAACGGCATCGTAGACGGCGCTCGCGACCGCGGGCATGATCGGTAGGAGCGGGCCTTGGCCGACTTCCTTGGCGCCAAAAGGGCCGTGAGGATCGGGCTCTTCAATGAGCTCGGTGATCACTTCGGGCATGTCGAGCGAGGTCGGGCTCTTGTATTCGAGGATCGAGGGGAACTTGTGCACTAGCGCATGAGAAAGCTTTTTCGGAAGTCGGCGGAACTCTTGCTCCTCCATCAGCGCTTCGCCTAGTCCCATGTAGACGCTGCCTTCGACCTGTCCGCGCGCTAGTGTGGGATTCAACGCGCGACCGATGTCGTGCGCAATCCAGATCTTTGGAACGGTGACCCACCCGGTGATCCGGTTCACTGCGACTTCGACGACGGCGGCGGAATAAGAATAGGTCGGAGACGGCCCTACGCCGCCGCCCTTGTATAAGGCGGGAGACTTCGGTGGAGTGTAGGAGCCAACCGTGCCAATCGTGCCGAAACGGGCTTCGGCCAGGCAAACGGCTTCCTGAAAGGTGACGCCTTTCTCCGGTGCGGCGGAGTCGAATACGCGTTTGTCAACAAAGCGCAGCCGCTCTTTAGGTACTTCAAGTTTTTCCGCTACGGCGGCGGCAATGATTGCTTTTCCGCGCTCCGCGGCCTCGAACGCCGCGTTTCCAGCCATCAGCGTGACGCGGCTCGAATACGATCCCAGGTCCACCGGCCCGAGGTCGGTGTCACCGGTGAACAGCCGAATGTCGAACGTGTCGATGCCCAGAACCTCGGCGACAATTCCCGCGAGAACATCGTCCGATCCTTGCCCGATCTCCGTCGCTCCACAAAAAATCGAAATGCCGCCGCTGCGGTCAAATTTCAGTTGCACCCCCGAGTGCGGCATTTTGTTCCAGTAAATGGGAAGTCCGGCGCCGGTCAGGTAAGCGGAGCAAGCCAGACCCACGCCGCGGCCTTCGGGGAGTTTGCGGAATTTTTCTTTCCAATCGGAGACCTTCACAACACGGCGAATGCACTCGGCAAGATTGACGGTTCCGAGGCGGAAGAAATTTGCCGTCACGGCGTTTGAGGACTCGACGATGCGGAGCCGCAGATCTGCCGGGTCGATCTTGAGTTTCTCCGCGATCTTGTCGAGTTGGACTTCCTGACCGAAGCGCGGCTGAGGAGTGCCATGTCCGCGCTTGGGCCCGCAGGGCGGTTTATTCGTGAAGGTGCGGCAGCCTTGATAGCGATAACGCGGGATGTGGTACGTGGTGGTTTGCAATGCGCCGGCATAGAACGTGCTGGCGACTCCGTACGAGCCGTAGGCGCCACCGTCGATTAGCGTCTGGAGATGCATTCCAGTAATCGCGCCGTCCTTCTTGACACCGGTTTTGAATTTCATCAGGACCGGATGGCGGCCGCGGTGACAATAAAAAACTTCTTCTCTCGTCAGGCAGATTTTGACGGGCCGATCGAGCATGAGAGCGGCTTTGGCTACAACGATTTCGTGATTGAACGGATCGCTTTTCCCGCCGAAGCCGCCGCCATTGGGCGTGGCGATTACGCGAATATGCGCAGCGGGCATTTCCAGAACTTTGGCGAGCGCGCGATGAAGATAATGCGGCGTCTGCGTGCTAGACCAGATCGTCAGCTTGCCATCCGGATCCTTGATGGCGACCGCAGCGTGCTGCTCGATTGCGAGATGGGTGCTCCCTTGGAAGAAAAAAGTATCTTCGAAAATTTCATCTGCTTCGGCAAAACCTTCTTCCACGTTGCCGAACTCCAGCGCCACCAGCTTATGAATGTTTCCTTCTTCACCATATTCGTGAATCCGTGGCTGAGGAGTCGCCAGAGCTTCCTCGGGACTGGATATCGTCGTAAGGATTTCATAATCGACGTCGATCAAGTCCAGCGCTTCAAATGCCGTCAGTTCCTCGCGCGCGATGACGGCGGCAACCGGATCTCCCACGTGGCGCACGCGGTCGACACAAAGGGCTTGCTCGTCCTGGCTGACGGGAAGAATCCCGTACTGGATGGGAACGTCTTTCCCCGTCAGCACCAGATACACTCCCGGGTGAGCGCCGGCGCGCGACGTGTCGATTTTTCGGATGCGCGCATGAGGATGGGGAGACCGCAGCAGTTTCGAGTGCGCCATACGCGGCAGGAAAATGTCGTCGGCGAAGCGCGTTTGGCCCGTCACCTTCGCGCGCGCATCCACTCTGCGCCGAGGGACACCGATCACGCGAAGCCCATCCCCGTTGGCTCTTGGAGCGTCAACAAGAGTCTTTCGCGAATCCTTTTCCTTCGGCATGCGCCCTCCTCGGTGCTCGTTCCTGCCATCACCCTGGAATCTGCGTTACAGATTTCCTTTGGTCCGCGATTTTGAGCATCGCGGCTTCGACGGCCTCGAAAATCTGAAGATAGCCCGTGCACCGGCACAGATTTCCGGAAATCGCTTCGCGGATCTGATCGCGGCTGGGGTGAGGATTCAGGTCCAGCAGAGCCTTCGCCGTGACCAGAATTGCCGGTGTGCAATAACCGCACTGCGCCGCGCCCAGATCGGCAAAAGCATCCTGCAAGGGATGAAGGTTTCCGCCTTCTCCGAGGCCTTCTACAGTCAGTACTTCTGTTCCACCACAGTCGAGTGCCAGCACGAGACAGGAAAGCACGGGCTTGCCGTTCAGAAGAACGGCGCAAGCCCCGCATTCTCCCAATTCACAGCCGTGCTTCGTGCCCGTGTGACCGAGATCTTCACGCAGTACCTCCAGCAGAGTCTTGTAAGGCGCGAAGGAGACATCGGTCTCTTCGCCGTTCAAAGTGAATCGTATCTGTGCCGATTTTTGCGATTCCGTGGGCAGTGTGGTCACGATCAAACACCTCTCGAAAGTATTAGCTAATCGATGCGCGTTTTTTTTCGCCCTGTAGAACAGGCCCGCGGACCGCGCGATGCGGTTCCTTACCAAAGGAAAGCCGCTGGTGAGCACCTGGCCTGGCCAGCAAACCTCGGATCAGATAGTCCGCAAATCTTTCCGCGATCTCCGCTGCGGGTAACGGTCCCTCGGGGTTGAACCACTGAACGCTCCAGTTCAGACCTCCCAGGATGGCGCGCCCCGCAAGCGCCGCATCGCAGGGAGCAAATTCCCCTGATCGCATGCCGGCAGCGATCAAATTGCGCACGCCCTCTTCATACTTGTCGCGTTTTGCTACCAGATAGCGTTGTTGGCGGGGCGGCAGCGCCGTCGTCAAAAGATGCGCGGCGGAACCCTCGACTTCGTCGAGTACGCACCGTAAATGCGACACGATCACCATGCGCAGCTTTGTCGCTGCGCTGGTTCTCATCCGGCGAGCCCTGTCGAGGGCCGCGATCATCCGATCGAGAGAATTGTCCTGACAAAAAAAGAGGATTTCGTGTTTCCCCCGGAAGTAGTTGTAGAGATTTGCAGGAGAAATGGCCGCTGCCGCCGCAATATCCCGCATGCCGGTCTCCGCGAACCCGCGTACCCGAAACTCTCTCCCCGCGGCGCGCAAGATTTCCAGACGTCGCGCAAGATAGCGTCGCTTGGGATGGCCATTGCGCTGACCCTTGGCTTGGAGGTTTGACAACTTGATTCTCCAGCGTTCGAACGACGGAAAGGCTGCAGGATCGAACTGCCTCCCTAGTGTCCATCTTCCGGCGACCTCTGTCAAAGAATTCTGAACGATGGTTCAGTAAAAGAACAGGTGTTCAGGTTGTGGCTGGCCGGGTGTGCCGGTATGTACCCGATTAGCCTGATTGGTTTTCTGAAGCGCCGTCGAGCCGCCGGAAGCGCCGGGCTTTCATCTCAAAATGGGTGAGCGTGCCCGGCTCGGCCACTTTGACCGTCGGACGCAGCGAAAGCGCGTGGTAGATGGCCTGCTCGACGTGCGTACGCACGTGTTCGGGATCGTTGCCGGACACGACTTCGATTTGCACTTCGAGGTGGCGCATCTCGTCGAGCGTTGTGACTGTCACCTGGAACTCGTCCACGCTTCTAAACTCGCGGATTACGTTTTCGATCGCCGTCGGGTAGACGTTCACACCCCGGATCGTCACCATGTCGTCGCTCCGGCCCAGCAATCCGCCGTCGAAGCGCGCGAAAGTGCGCCCGCAAGCGCAAGGAGCCATGTTCAATCGCACCAGATCTCCGGTCCGATAACGGATCACCGGAAATCCCGCGCGGCCTAAATTCGTGATCACCAGTTCTCCAATTTCGCCGGCGGGCAATTCTTCGCCGGATTGCGGGTCGAGAACCTCGGCAATGAACTCACTTTCGATGAGATGAATTCCTCCGGGCTGAACCTCGCATTCGAAACTATGCGCTCCCACTTCGGAAGCGCCTGCGTGATCGAAGCATTTCGCGCTCCACTCTTTTTCAATGCGCGATTTCGTCCGCGCCACGTTCGCTCCCGGCTCCCCTGCATGGATCAGGATGCGAACCTGCATTGCGCGGATGTCAAAATGTTCCGCGCGGGCAACCTCGGCCAGCCGCAGCGCATACGTTGGCGTGCAGCACACCACCGTCGCTCCGAGGTCACGCATCATGTGCAAGCGTTCGATGGAATCCCAGCCGCCGCCGGGAATCACCATCGCGCCTATTTTCCTTGCCCCCTCGACCGTTGCCCAGAAGCCAATAAAAGGGCCGAACGAAAATGCCAGGAACACGCGATCTGCCGGGGTCACGCCCGCGGCCTTCAAGACATGTGCCCAGCAGTCTCCCCACCATTCCCAACTTTCGGCAGTGTCCACGACGCGCAGCGGCGTGCCCGTGGTTCCGGAGGTCTGATGAACGCGCGTGTAAGCGTCTACGGAGAAAGTCGCGTTGGTTCCAAAGGGCGGCGCTTCTTCCTGCGCGCGCGTAAGTTCCGATTTGTGAGTAAAAGGGAGCTTCTGGAAGTCGGAAAGTGACTGGATCTCCGGCGCGACGATTCCCGCGTCCTTCCATTTCTTGGTGTAGAACCGGTTGCGGCCGGAAATCTCGCGAAGAAGTTTTTGCAACTTCTGGAACTGAAGCGTTCGCAGCCGCTCACGCGGCGCCGTTTCCATGGCCTGGTCGTAGAAGGGCATTGATTTTTTCAGTCAGTAAAAAACTCTGGGATTCCTCGATACGAAATCAACTGCCGCAAACTGAGAACCGCCGGCCGAAAAAAGCATTTCAACGCGGAAACAGCCGCGCTGCATTGTCGTACAAAATCTTGCGCTTCGCCGCGGCCCCAATCGGCAGCGCCTTGAACTTCTCAATGTTCCCCTTGATCGCCGGAACGCCCGGCCCGGGCCAGTCGGTGCCCCACAGCACTTTTTCTGCCACGTCTTCAATTCGCGGAAAATATTCCATCAATTTCTGTGGCGGGATCCCGGAGATATCCATGTACATGTTCTTGTGCCGGCGAACGAGGAAAAACGCCTCGTTCATCCAAAGCGGTCTCCCACCGTGGGCGAGGATGACCACGAGATTCGGATAGTCGATCGACACATCATCGCAGAGCATCGGTTGCGCATGCAGATTTCTCGCGCCAGGAAAAATCGAAGTCCCCGTATGAATCATCATCGGCATGCCGTTCGCCTGCGCGCGTTCGTAAACGGCAGCCAGGCCGCGATTGCCGTCCATGTAATCATTCGGCGATAGCACCTGATGCGAGGGATGCATTTTAATGGCGCGAATCCCGAGCTTAGCGAGGCGGTCCACTTCCGCACCCGGATCGAGCACCGTCCCAGGAAGCACTCCTCCGAACGCGATGAGGCGATCCGGAGCCGCGCTGCAGTACTTCGCGCACCAGTCATTCACTTCCGGCGTGAATCCGATGATTTTTGGCGCGACGTAATTGATCAGCCCCGCGCGTTCCACTCCGAGCGTGTCCAGAAAGGCGAGAAATGCCTTTGGATCGGCCGAATATCGCTCCACATCCGCGTAATCCTTGCGCCCATGTTTGATCAAATCCAGCGCCGACGGTTTCACCATGTGATACGGCATGATGTGAACGTGAATGTCTATGATCGGTTCCAGAGATCGCCGCCCTTCGCCGAAGCTTGCGCCTGCACTCGGGCGCGCTAATTGAATCGAACGTATTCAAAGTTTAATGCTTGATTGTTAATCCCGCGCGCCGGCGGAGCAATCCAATTCGCAAACTTGCCCGGCTCCACGACTCGCCCGCTCATCAGCGACTGGACGTAGGCATAATCCTTGGCATTCGGCAGCCACGCGAATTCGTGGTACTTCCATGCCTCTTCGCTCAAGACTTCTCCGTCGGGACTTACAAAATGCCCTGCGAAATTGCCGATCTCGCGATGGAAGCCTTTGTGCGGCAAGGTCAACCGGAATGGAATGCCGGCATTGTCAATCACGCGCTGCCAGCGGCCAACTCCATCGGCAATCTCCTCGATGTAGTCATCGCGCAAGCGTTCGTTCAAGGCCGTCAATGCCGGCACGTTTTTGGTGATGATTTTTCCACCCACAACTTCAGAGACTGGATACACCGCGTCGGCCAGCACGTGATCGTCCTCCAGCTTGGTTTCGCGGAAGCGCCCTTTGAGGCCGCTGGTGTAATAATTCGCGGCATTCGAAGAAACATCCGAACCGTAAAGGTCGAGCGTCACGCTGTAGTGAAAGTTCAAGTATCTCTGTATCGTCGGCAAATCAATCACGCCGAGCGCCCGCACATCCGGCGGATCTTCGACCTTGTTTTCCTTCATCACCTCGCAAGTCCGCTGAATAATGCGGCTAATTCCCGTCTCGCCGACAAACATATGGTGCGCTTCCTCGGTCAGCATGAAGCGGCAGGTTCGCGCCAGCGGATCGAAGCCGGATTCTGCCAACGCGCAGAGTTGGAATTTACCGTCCCGGTCGGTGAAGAACGTGAACATGTAGAACGCCAGCCAATCTGGGGTCGCCTCGTTGAACGCACCCAGGATGCGCGGGTTATCGGCGTCTCCCGATCGCCGCGCGAGCAAAGATTCAGCTTCTTCGCGGCCATCGCGTCCGAAATAGCGATGCAGCAAGTACACCATGGCCCACAGGTGACGCCCTTCTTCGACGTTCACCTGGAAAATATTTCGCAGATCGTACATCGACGGACAAGAGGCCCCCAGCATCCGCTGTTGTTCCACCGAAGCTGGCTCGGTGTCTCCCTGCGTCACGATCACTCGCCGCAAAGTCGAGCGATACTCGCCGGGAACTTCTTGCCAGGCCGATTGTCCTTTGTGAATTCCGAAATTTACTTCGCGCTTCTCGTCGCGCGGCTGCAAGAAAATACCCCAGCGGTAGTCCGGCATCTTCACATAGCCGAACTGCGCCCAGCCGTCGGGTTCCACGCTGGTTGCCGTTCGCAGGTACACCTCATAGTTGTGGCTCTCGTTCGGCCCCATGTCATACCACCAGCCCATGTACGCAGGCTGCCAATGCTCGAGGGCGCGCTGTAATACCCGGTCTCTGCCCAAGTCCACGTTGTTGGGGATTTTTTCCGTGTAATTAATCATCGCGATCTCCTCAGAAGTCCAGACTCGAGCCCGTCCATTAAACCCGTTCCCAGTTGAATTTCACTGGCGCTCCCGTTCCATAGACCTTCAGCGCTCCGCTTGCGCCAACCGCGTTCGGGCGGATGAATATCCAGTTTTGCCAAGCGGAGAGCCGGCCGAAAATCCGCGTCTCCAGCGTCTCCCCTGGTCCGAAGCGTAGATTCGCTTCGAGCCCTGTGAGTGCATCGGGCGATTGCGCGGCACGCGATTCAATGGCTTGCCGAATCTCGTCTTCCCAGTCGAGATCATCCGGTGCGGCGGTAACCAAGCCTGCGTCGAGCGCCGCGCGCGCTGAAAGCTTTTTTCCAATCTCACCGCGCAACGTTTCCAATTGCGCCTCGTCGCCATAGAATCGCGCCGCCATCCGTGAAATCCTGTTCACCATCGGCAGCGGCCCGAAGTTCATCTTCGAAAGCGTCATGCTTGCGCTGCTTCCGTTTTCCTGGGTATCGCGCATGTAGATGCGGTCGGCAGCGAGCGCCAATTCCAGCAGCGTGCCGGCAAAGCAGGACCCAGCCTCGACAATTGCATAGATGGAACGGGACGTGACATCGATCCGTGCAAACGTCCGCCGCATCATTCCCAGCACTTCGCGAACGAACCAATTGTCCTGGTGATTCAAAATGAATTCGTCGATAGCGAGAACGACGCCGGGATTTCCGGCCGTCTTGATAATCCAGAGCCCCAAATCCAGTTCGCTGGCACGCAAAGTCAGAATGGCGTCATCCAACTCCCGCGCCATTTGCAGCGGCCACCAGCTCGCACCCGCGGCAATAACCTTTTCCAAGCTATCTTCGGTAACGGACTCAGGCGCGCGCACCGTTATCGTTGCTGTGCGTGCTTCGCGATTCCATTGCACATCGACGAATCCGTAGTGCAGCCCACGTTCATCGATCGTCCGCTTCAACGGCGTCAAAGCCACACCTTTTGCTTCGGCGGGGCGATCGCTCTCACCGGCAAGTTTCAACGCGCGCTGTTTGATGTGCTCGGCGAACTGCTGCGGCTTGACCACTTCATCGACCAGCCGCCACTCCTTTGCTCTTTGACCGCGAACGCCATCCGGATTTGTGCAGAACATGTCGGCATGGTCCCGCCGCACCTTGCGCTTGTCCGTCACACGAGTCAATCCGCCCGTTCCCGGCAGAACGCCCAGCAACGGGAGCTCCGGCAGACTGACTGCCGAAGAACGGTCATCCACGAGAATGATTTCATCACAAGCCAGCGCCAGCTCGTACCCTCCGCCAGCGGTTGTTCCATTACAGGCGGCGAGAAACTTAAGTCCGGAATGTAAGCTCGCGTCTTCGATCCCATTCCGGGTTTCGTTCGTGAATTTACAGAAATTCACTTTCCACGCGTGCGTGGACAGCCCGAGCATATAAATGTTGGCGCCAGAGCAAAAAATGCGGTTCTTCGCACTGGTGATGACCACCGAACGAATCTCCGGATGTTCGAATCGAATTCGCTGCAAAGCATCGTGCAGCTCGATATCCACGCCGAGGTCGTACGAATTCAATTTCAGTTTGTAGCCCGGGCGGATTCCGCCGTCCTCGGCCACATCCATCGTCAGCGTGGCTACTGGTCCATCAAACGCGAGACGCCAATGTTTGTATCGCGAAGGATCGGTCTGGAAGTCCACCGCTTCCTTCTTTCCCTGGGATTCTTGAGTCGCGACAACGTCCACGAGACCCTCCTACCGCAAATTCTCCCGCAATGTGCTTTTCAGTCTCGAAAAACTTTCTTCCGCCGAGGTGCCCGAAGTGTCCAGTTCCATGTCCGCTTGACGGTAGAGCGGCTCGCGAGCCTCAAGTATCCGCCGCAAATCTTCCATCGCCTGGTCGTTCCCGGCCATGGCGCGAAAGTCACCCTGCGCCATCACCCGCGTCATGTGTTCCTCGGGCTGCGCTTTTATCCACACGGTGTAGCAATGCGAAAGGAGATAGTCAAAAGTCTCCTTTTCGGACACCACGCCGCCTCCCACCGAAAGCACCGCGCGTTCATTTTCGCTCAGCACTCTTTCCAGCGTGCGCTTCTCGATCGCCCGATAACCGGATTGCCCGTAAAGCGCAAAGATTTCCGCGAGAGGCATTCCCGTATCCTTCTCAATCTCGCGATCCATCTCGATGAAGGGCATCTGGCTCTCGCCGGCCAACTTGGACCCCAGCGTTGTTTTGCCTGCGCCGCGCAGCCCAATCAATGCAATGCGCATTCGTCGCACCTTTTCTTCGGGGCCGAAGTCACGCATCAGCCGGAACACCACATCTTCCAGGCGATGATTTGGGAGGCGTTCGAGGAATCGCTGAATGAACTGTTTTTCGCCCGGCTCTTCCACTTCAGGCGCGAACAACTCAACGAGAGAAACATTCAGGGCGCTGGCGATCCTTCGCAGCAGCACGATAGATACATTTCCTTCTCCAGCCTCAAGCTGCGCCAGGTGACGTTCAGACACATCCGCTTCCCGCGCCACGGTCTTGCGGGTCATCCCGCGGAGGCTGCGTAGCTGGCGAACGCGCTTGCCGAGAAAAAGCAGAAAATCACCATCAGGAGTGGGCGTAACCTGGTGTGGAGTGACAACCTTGGAGTTGGTGCTGGTGTTCATGCCTTCACGAGGTGAGTATGCATTATAATACATGCGAGTGAGGCGCAGTCAAGGGAGATGACTAATCCAACCTCCATCACGCCTCATTCGGGTTCCGGGTGCCCCGATTGTATCTAAAGCATTTGTTTTCAGTGTCATTCGAAGTCGCATTTCCCCTGACAGTGAAGAAGGACATAGTTTCAATTGACAGTAATATGCAGTATTATTCCAAATTCGTCGCGTAATCGTTACTTTCGAGTGCTGCAATCAACAGGACTCTCGGGCCTTGAACAGATCGACGGAGGTTCGCGAATGAAGCTGCGTAACTATGTTTCCGGTCGTTGGAGTGAAGGCCTGGGTTCCGGAGAACTTCTTATCGATCCCGTTACCGGGGACGACCTGGCGAGTATCACTTCCCAAGGCATTGATCTTGAGGCAGGTCTACAGTTTGCACGTGCTCACGGCGGACCTGCGCTCCGCCAGCTCACCTATACCCAACGGGCGGAACTGCTGGGCAAGATCGCCGACGTTCTGGCGGCAAATCGTGAAGAGTACTTTCGGCTTTCTCTGCTGAACCTGGGCGCTACCCAGGCGGATGCTTCGTTTGATGTGGACGGCGCCATTTACACCGTGAAGTATTACGCGAAAATCGGCCGGGCGCTGGCAGAAGGGAAAATGCTGAAGGAAGGCGCTTCGATCGCACTGTCGAAGAGCAACGCGTTCGCCGGGCAGCATTTTCTGATGCCCGCAAAAGGCGCCGCAGTTTTCATCAATGCCTTCAACTTTCCCGCCTGGGGTCTCTGCGAGAAGGCTGCGCCCGCGCTGCTCTCTGGCGTCCCCATCGTGGTGAAGCCCGCTTCCCCCACGGCATGGCTGGCGCACCGGATGGTTGAAGATATCGTGAAGGCGGATATCTTGCCTTCTGGAGCGATTTCCATCATCTGCGGCTCCGCTCGCGACCTTTTGGGCCACGTTCGAGAAGAGGACATCATTTCCTTTACTGGCTCAGCAGACACGGCCGCACGCATTCGCTCCCATGCGAATGTCCTCGGCCGTTCCGTTCGCGTAAACATTGAAGCGGATAGCATCAACTCGGCGATTCTTGGGCCTGACGTGGCTTCCGGCACGGATTTATTCGACCTCCTCGTAAAAGAAGTTGTCCGTGAAATGACGCTCAAAGCTGGCCAAAAATGCACAGCCATCCGGCGCGTCCTGGTCCCGCGTCAGCAGCTCGAAGCCTTTGGCGATGCCGTGTCGGCGCGCCTGAGTTCCATGAAAGTCGGCAATCCCCGGAACCCCGAAGTAAAAGTAGGACCGGTCGTGAACAAGGCGCAGCAGTCCTCTTGCCTGGAAGGATTGGCCAAGTTGAAGGAAGAATGCCAGGTCCTATTCGGCGCTGACAAGGATTTCCAGCCGATCGATGCCGACCCGCAAAACTCCGCCTTTGTCCAACCGGTGCTTCTCTCCTGCAAGAAGGGACTCGACGCAAAATACGTTCATGACGTCGAGGTGTTCGGCCCGGTAGCGACCCTGGTGGGTTATGACGACCTCGAGGATCTCATTGCCATGACCCGCCGCGGATTAGGTTCCCTCGTCGCCTCTGTCTTTTCAAACGATGTGAATTTCACCCGCGACACGGTCCTTGGTATTGGCGACCTTCATGGAAGATTGTTGGTCGTGGATTCGACGGTTGGCAATCAACACACTGGGCACGGCAATGTGGTACCCAGTTGTCTGCACGGTGGCCCGGGAAGAGCCGGCGGGGGCGAGGAGCTTGCCGGCCTGCGTGCGTTGTTGCTCTATCACCGCCGTTTTGTGGTGCAAGGACCAGCCAATTGCATCAAGCAATTGTCGGGATTGTGCGCTGACACTGCTCTGTTATATTCATAATTATCATTTACTTTTGCAGGCACTAAGACTAGTACCATTGGGGCGCAATTTGTAACCTTTCGTTACAGTACTTTAGTACGTGCAACCTAAGCGCCAGCCGCCTAATCCTTTAAATCTAAATAACTTACCTGCAAGAATCAGTTGGAGCCGCACGTGCTTCTCTATGAGTGCCCCAGGTTGGGCTCGACCCAGCAGTTTCGATGGAGCTAGCGAATGAGACCGTACCCGAACCACTGGCAACGAGGCTTCTCCCTGATGGAGATCCTCGTCGCCGTTGCCGTCATTTCCATCATTCTGGGGATGACCATGCTCAACTACAGCACCGTCCTGCCGAATTACAAGGCCAACTCGGCCATGGACCAGTTGCTCTACCAGTTGCGTTCGGCGCGCGAGCGGGCCATCTCCCATCGCCGCGAGGTCCAGGTGCAATTTGTGGGAACGAACCAGCTCACCGTCACAGAGATCTGGCTCCTCGGCACGGCGCCTCCACCGACCACCGTATCTTTCGAAGGTGGGGCTCAGTATACGGTCTTCGGCTCCCCCGTTACGGATATTCCCGCACCCTATAATTTTGGAAACACCGCCCCAATTTACTTTGGCGGACTCTCCGGCGGCCCACCGATCATGAAATTCTCGACAACGGGTGCTTTCATTGATGGTGGAAACACGCTGGTAAACGGCACGGTCTTCTTGGGCATTCCAGGCAAGCCCTCAACGGCCCGCGCCATCTCCGTCCTTGGCGCCACAGGGCGCGTGCGTGAATACCACTGGGATGGGACCCAGTGGCAGGAATAGGGGGATGCCCATGTCGCGAACTAGACGGCGCAGCAATCTAGAGTCGGGCTTCACGCTGCTCGAAGCGATGATTGCCATCGTGATTCTGTCCTTCGGTATCCTGTCCCTCGCCGCGGTCTACGCCCAGGGCATCCAGGTGGCGAACATGACCCAGATGGATTACATCGCCGAAAAGAAGGCCGAGGAAGCTGTGGAGACCATTTTCGCGGCGCGCGACTCCCACTTGCTCCTCTGGACAAACATTCGCAATGTAAGCGGATTGGGCGCAGGGAATGACGGTGTATTTCTCGTTGAGCCGCAACCGCTTCTCGCCGCTGGCCCCGATGGGCTTTACGGCACTTTGGATGACGACAAGTCCAACCCAGATGTGGTGATCCTGGACCCCGGCCTCGACAAGATTCTAGGGACTTCGGATGACGTGGTGATGTCTCTGAGGAACATGACCCGCACTATCGCCATTGCGGACGTTACTGGCGAATCGGGTCTTCGGCAGATCACCATCACCCTAACGTACACCGTCGGTTCCATGTCGCGGCAGTACACCCTTGTCAGCTTTATCGCGCGATTCTCGTGACCGTGGATTGAGGAGCAGCTCATGAAGAAGAGGTCCGGTTTCACGTTTGTGGAATTACTGATAGGAATGGCCGTCACGATGATCGCGCTCGCGGCAGCCTTCGTGTTGTTTCGCGATTCCACCAAGGCCAACACCAATGTCACGCAGGCTTCGGACATGAGCGACAACATGCGCGCGGGACTCAATCTGATCGTCCAGGATCTCATTCAAACGGGAACCGGTATTCCCACTGGCGGCATTACCATCCCAAACAGCACCGCCTCCGGTTGCAACAGCAAGGCCAGGCGGGTTAATCGTCCTCCCGCGGTATTGAACCTGACCTTCGATGGCCCCAACTCCGCCAACCTGGGATGCAACGTAATCCTCCCGGCCATCGAGCCCGGCAACGGTTTGGGTCCTACGGTCACGAGCCCCGACGGGACTTCTGGTCCGGCATCTGACATCATCACCATCCTGTATGCCGACAACACGCTCGCGCTTGATCAGAAGCCTATCAATGGCGCGGCCTGTCCGACGGGAAAAATCGCGCCGGATGGAACCCAAATCGACTTTGGTTCATCTCTAGGCTGCGTGACTCTGGGCGCGGCTGGCATTCCCGTCAACCCCGGCGACCTGCTCATGCTGTACAACGCTCACAATCCCAATGGCATCCTGCAGACCGTCAGCTCGGTCGCTGGCCAAATCGTAAAATTTGACGCTGGCGATGCCTTCAACCTCAACGGGCGCACGACATCGGAAACTTCCGGAACGATTTTGAGCCTTCAGGACCCAGGATTGCCAGCAGTACCTAATGGCAACTATCCTGCCACCTCCTGTACCCGCGTCTGGATGATCACCTACTTTCTGGACTCCACCGCCGATCCCAAGCATCCCATGCTCATGCGTGCGGTGAATTTCAATACCCCGCAGCCGGTCGCTGAGACCCTCGAGAATCTCCAGTTCTCTTACAATTTTGCGGATAGCGCCACGCCGCCCTCGGTGAACCAATTCTTCGTTCCGGCCGTTCCAGCTCCCAGGGGCGACAACGAAAACCAGATTCGCTCCGTCAACGTTTACCTGGGCGCGCGTTCCGCGACCATGGCGGCAGCCACTGGCAAATATATTCGCACCAATCTGGCCACCCAAGTCGCGCTCCGCAGCATGGCCTATTTCAATAACTATCAGTGATGAGGAGCTTCCCGATGAGACCGGTGAAAACAACCATGCGAAAACAATCAGGCATTGCGCTCATCACCACACTCCTTCTGCTCCTGCTGATGTCCGCCATGGTGGTGGGCTTCATGCTCCTGGTCACGGAAGGGCAAAGACTCTCTGGAATGAACAACGAACAGAGCAGGGCTTTCTATGGCGCGGAATCGGGCATGGAAAAGCTGACCGCGGACCTGGGCTCGCTCTTCGCCACCACCTATGCCCCAGCCGCAAAACAGGTTGATGACCTGGCAACCAGGCCCCCGGTTCTTCCTTCCAGCACTGGAGTTTCCTACGTCGATGTACTGGGCAATAGCACCTATTCGATTGCCTACCCCAAGGACGGCAACGGCAATCCCCTGTCTCAGTTCGCCCAGATCAGATCGGGCTCCAGTGCGTTTCAAGGAATGAGTGCTCTGGAGACGACCTATACGCTGACTGTCGCGGCCCGCACGGCAACCGGTGGCGAAGCTAAACTGGTGCGGACTACCCAGACTGTCGGAATTCCGCTCTTCCAGTTCGGCATTTTCTCAGACACTGACCTGAGTTTCTTCCCGGGTCCCAATTTTGACTTCGGCGGCCGTGTGCACACCAACGGCAATCTTTTCCTCGACAGCGGCGGACCCGCGGGCGCAACACCCACGCAATCGTATCCGCCAACCATCCAATTGTGGCTGAGGAGCCCTGTCACGGCCAGCAAGGCTATCCTCCGCGACTGTCTCTCGAATTCGAACCCCGAATCCGCCACCGGTCGTCATCCCGGCAGCGTTGAGATCACCAATGGTGGTTCGCTCCAGGCGCTTGGATTCCGCCAGGGAAGCCTAAATTCATGCTTGGGTTCAGGAGTAAACTCCAGCTGGGGGTCCATCTCGGATTCTTTTAATGGCAACCTCCGTAGCGGCGTGAAGCCACTGGACTTGACGATCGTGCTCCTTGGCAACGGCAATTCCAAGCCCGTTGACATGATCCGCCGCCCCGTGGCCGGCGAACAGGGCGCAAATCCCGGCGTGCTCGGCGAGCGTTATTTTTCCCAAGCCAGCTTGCGAGTTCTGCTTTCCGACAACGCGTCGGACATCACCGGTCTGGACTGCGTTAGCTCCGGCGCCCCCTTCAACCTGGCGGACCTCGCGGTGCCCGTCGCGATTTGGCCGGCGAGTGCCACGGCCCTGAAAACGGCCATGACTGCTGCTGGCACAACTTTATTGCCTCTGGCGGCCTCTGGCGCCGCCGGCGCTACGGTGGCGGCGGGTTATAATTCCAATGACGGCTATTGGCAGCCTATTAACACACCTATCATCACGGGCTTCATCAAAATTGATGCCCAGACTTCCTACGGCAGTCCCTGTGGCAGCTACACCGACGTGACCAAAGAAATTTTGAGCCTCGGCTACGCTGGGCGAAACCTGAATCCCGTGTCGTTGACACCTCCCCAGTTGCCCGGACTGCCCGGCGCGCAAATCGCTCCTTCCGCCTGTCTCGACCCTCACCCCAACGCTGTGATTCGCCTTGAGCGGGTTCGCGATAATCCGTCGAATTACGCTAGCGCTACCGGGCCCTGCGGCGTCACCGCAACGCTCGCCCCACAGAACCCTTCGGATTATTGGCCGAACGCCCTCTATGACACACGCGAAGGGTACAATCGCCAGCCCGCGCCCGCCCTCAACAACCAGGTTACGCTGGGCGGCATCATGAACTACATCGAACTCGACGTTAAGAACCTCGCCAAGTGGTTCAGTGGAACCATCGGTACTTCCGGTCCCAACACCCAGGATCCCGCGGTCGCACCAAATAACTTCGTGGTCTATGTCTCCGACCGCCGCGGCAACTATCTCCCTGCAGGGACGGCGGTCGGCTCGTGGCCCCCCCTCTCGCCCTCCACGCGCGAAACCGGGGAGTATGGCTACTTTGACCTAGTCAATTCAGGCGACCCCAAGGGCTGCCCGGATAACAAGATCGAGCCTGCCCCGGCTACCGGGGGACCATCGGCCGAGGATCCCGCCGGCTCTGGTGTCCTTGCTATCTACGGTGAAAATACATTTCCAAACGGTCTCGTGAACAGCATTGGTGTCATCACCGCAAGTACTCTCTTCTCGAATTTGCCCAACGCCGCCGTGCAAGCCGATGCGCTCTGCCTCACCGGCGGGTCAGGCGGCATCAGCCCATGGCCTAGATCCTTCCTGAAGCAGAACAACGACGGCCGCGAAAATACAAACGCCCTGTTCCGCCGGGCCGTCAAGCTCGTGAATGGCAGCCTCATTACCTTGCCTGTGTGCCCAGGCACTGTTTCTTGCGGTCTGACCATCACCACGGAAAACCCCATGTACATTCAGGGCGACTACAACGCGAACTCCGCCGGTGGCGGCTTTACGAACCCCAGCGTGGCCACGTCCGTAGCCGCCGATGCCGTCACGATTCTCTCGGTCAACTGGAACGACGTCAATTCCTTCGCCTCCCCGTTCAATAGTCTCTTCAATCGCACCGGGACAACGACCTACGTCCGAACGGCCGTCGTCGCCGGCAAGCAAGTTTCGTTCCAGATCCCCGCTTGGGATAACGCGGCGATCGATGGCAGCCAGGACTTCGGTACCGACGGCGGTGTCCACAATTTCCTGCGCTTTCTCGAACGTTGGAATGGAACGCTGAACTATGAGGGCTCCATCGTTAGCCTGTTCTATAGCCGCCAGGCAACCGGGCTGTTCAATTCCGGGGGAAACAACTACAGCCCGCCTACCCGCGGCTACAAGTTCGATGTGAACTTCCTGGATCCTACGCTCTTGCCGCCGCGGACGCCGATGTTCCGCGACGTCAACACCACAGGGTTCACGCAGCTTCTTCTGCCAACCCAGTAAGTCGCAGTCGGCGGTGGCACACGGCGCGTCCCTGGGGCGGCGTTCTTTCGGCGCGACGAGGAAGAGTTGGGGTGAGCGGGTAAAGTACGGCGAACCGAGTTTCGATATGCCGGGTCCAGTTTTTGTAGCCCTATTGCCGAGTTGATGGTCACCGTTTGGTCGTGTACTGAGGGGAGAGAAACACGCTATGGCAAAGTCCAGTTCAGCTTCCGATGGAGCTTCTTCTTCCAAATCGCTTCTCTTCATGATGATCGCCATGACGTGCGGCTTCTCTATTCTTCTTGGCGGCGCCTTGCTGATGACCTCGCGCGTGATCAATGCGCTCGGACTCCGCGCCGGCAGTGACAAAACCACCGTGCGCACTCCGCTCGGCGAATTCCGCGTTGAAAAGGCCAGGGAAGTCGGCCCCGGCCTGCCCGTTTATCCGGCCGCGGCGTTGGTGCTTCGCGGCTCGGCGGACGCGCACGTCCCTCTCGATGACGATCGGCCCCAGGTCATGGCCAGCACTTACCACTCGAACGCGTCCCGCGAGTTCGTCGCCAACTGGTATCTCGAGCACTTGAGCCCGGAATTCGCGCGCCAGGACAGCGGCCCTAAGAAGCTGCCCCCAGCCCTCCGTGACTCCCAAATTTCCGATGATGACATCGCCTTTGTCGGCGAACGCGGCGACCAGGTTCGCGCCGTCTCCCTCGCCACAGAAGACGCCGGCACCAAGATCACCCTCCTCCGCTCTTTCACCAAGCCGCCCGCTGCGGCCCCCGCGCCGCCGTCTCCAACCCAGTAACAATCCCGGCCCGCTTTCTCTTTGTAGGGGCGCGAGGAACCTGTCCCGGGTGGCCTGGACGTAAAGTGCGGAGATGAATTCGGGTGCCCCACACGTCGTTTGATCGAGAGCTTCAACTCGAGCGGCGAGCTGCTCGCCCTGGGTTTGACCAAAAGGGGGAATCCGACAATGCCGGGCGCTTTATGCCGTTTGCCCGCGAATCACTTAAGAGCCTTAAGGAATGCGATCAAATTCTTAAGGTCTTCCTCGTTTAACTCCACGGGCGTCATTCCGCCGTCTGTCATTGCATCTGTGGGCTGCTTCAAAATGCTCTCCAGCTTTGCGCTGTCGCGCTTATCTCCCACTCCAATCAATGTTGGTGCCGCCGACGTTCCCGTCAAATCTTCGCCGTGACACTCGGCACAACCTTCTTGGTCGAACACTTTCTTTCCTTTACCTGCAACCGGGTTCGTGAGCGCCACGGTGGCAGCAATGAGCGAAGGTCCCGCCAACTCGGGTTCGAACGGTTTTTTCATGAAGGTCTCGACGTCCGCGCGCTGCTTTCTGAGTTGAGGCGCTATGCTCGGATCGCGCAAATCATGGCGATGACTGATAGCGCCCAGGGCGCCCAGCGCAATGAAGACGAAGCCGTAAATCGATACTGAGACCGGGCGCTTCCACGGCCGGCGCTCCGGCCGTCGATCGAGAAACGGCAGTGCCACGAAGAGAAGGGCAACAAACGCCGGGATCACCAAAATACCTAGGACGGCAAGGCCGCTCTCCCAGTACTTCAGCCACTGAAAAACGGGGATGTAATACCACTCCGGACGCGGCACATATTGGGTGTCAGCGGGGTTGGCCTTCGGGCCAAGCTCCACAGGGGCGTAATGGGCCAGCAGGCCCAGACCGGCGATAATGAGGACAGCAAAGATCAAATCGTAGAGAACCTGTTTCGGGTAAAACGGCTCCGTCGATTGTTTCAGCGTTTCGGGCTCTCCTTGAACTGGCCCTGCAGGTCCAGCTTTGCGGAACATGAAAACGTGGATGGCGACAAAGGCGAAGATGAAAGCCGGAATCAGGAACACGTGGAGGACGAAAAAACGGGAGAGTGTCAATGTGCCCATCTCCGTCCCGCCGCGTAGCAAACTCTTAAGTGAGTTCCCCACGAATGGAATATAAGTCAGGATATTCGTGCCCACGGTTGTGGCAAAGTAGGCCTTCTGGTCCCACGGCAGCAGATAACCGGTGAACGACATCCCCAGCATCAAGGCAAATAACGCGCATCCAGCGAGCCAGAGTAGTTTTCGCCGTCCCTTGTACGATCCGAAGAGAAAAGTTTGAGTGACGTGCAGGAGCAAGACGATGACAATCGCGCTTGAACCATAAGCATGAATGCTGCGGATGAAGGAACCCGATGTCACTTCTTTGGTGATGTACGCGACAGTCGTATGTGCATGGTCAGCGGAAGGAACGTAGTAAAGCACCAGAAACATACCGGTGACAACCTGCGACAGCAAGAGATACAGCAATCCTGATCCAAACACGTAGGCCAGACTGGCGCCTCCGGGGATCGCTTCATCGAGTACCGCACGGAGAAACGAGTCGACGTGCTTCCGGTAATCAATCCAGCGATGGAGTGTTCCCTGTTCTGATGGCGGAGGGGCTAAGCGACGCTCCCTCCCAAATACGTAACTATTCTCTGCCACTTGTCACCTACCGGTCAGGCGATAACTTCTTTATGCCGAACGAGCTGCCGAAAATTCTGGTAATGCACCATCAGCAGGCCATCCTCGATCTTGATTTCCAGTTGATCCATTCCTCTTGGTGGTGGCCCTCCCAAGAGCTTGCCGTCTGCTGTGAATTGTCCGTTGTGGCAAGGACACAGGAAATTACTTTTCTCATCATGCCAGGCGATCGAGCATCCTAGATGCGGACAAACTGAGGAAAACGCACAGAGCCGGCCGGTCGCATCCTTACACACGTACAAGGCCTTTTCCGAGACGATCTTGCGCCAGCCATCTCGCTGCTCAATCTTTACGAGCTTCTTGACTGGTGAGGTAACGGAAGCGAGATCCTCGACACTGCCGACTTCCTTCCACGACGATGAACTCGTAGCGGTTAGCAGGGGATGAAGCAGGAAACGAAAGAGCGGCACAGAGAGGAGCGCACCAAGGCCTGCAGCACCTGCGCCAAGTAAGAGTCCGAGAAACGATCGGCGGCTCGAAGTGGTTATCCGGTCTCCGTCACAACCTTGATAAGAAATATCAGCAGTCTTGCCGATACACATTTCTTCCCGATGATTCATCATTGCTCCCTACCTGCACCTAAGCGTGCCCGCTGGACTCCTTTTGTCCTTGCGTCTTACTACCGTGTTATCTAGCGAAAGCATTATTTTAGGACTTCTTGGAGAAGCCCCGAACGTACTCAACAAGCTCCTTAATTTCTTTGGCCTTCAGCTTCTCTTCGAATTTAGGCATCTTTTTCTTGCCCTTCGTTACGATCTCGATCAATGTGGCGTCGGTTTCTTTCGCTACATCGGGTAAACGGAAGTCGTGGGCGCCTGTATTCTTACCCGCTTTCGTGCTCGCGCTCCCGTCGGCCGCATGGCACCCCATACACTTGGCCTTATAGAGTTTCTCTGCATTGCTCTCGGCGCGCGTGGCGGAAACGAAACCGACGACAAGCGCCAGGCAGAGAACTGACTTTCTAGCAATCTTTCCCATCGCCTTCTTCACGAGGATTCTCCAATCATCACGGTCGTTGACCGCCTACCGGAAGTTGTACTGCCCTCCAGCCTAATCCCAGCTCCGCCAGAGGGTGAGGCTAACAAGAAACCTCACGCTGACATATGCGAACCAATTCCTTATCGAATCTCTCCCTTATGAGCCTTCATCATTTCTCGAGCTTATTCCCATCAGGAGCGATCCTTGATATTTCAAAATGTATAGCGAGCTGCGAACGTGGCACTACTGCCGTTGAAGCCTTCTGACCCGATTGGCTGAAGCCCCGGCACATCCGCGGGTGTCCTGAGATTGTATCCGTAATAGTTCCACGTGGTCTTGTAGCTCAGACCTTTGAACAGATCGATCGTGAGGGCCGCGAAGGGTTTCTGATAATTGAAGGCCAGGGTGCCGCCCAGTATTCGCGGATTCAGAAACAGCGTGTCGCCTCCGGTAAAGGTTCCGGAATAACCCAGGCTGGCGGTGACTCGATTAACAGGCTTCCACATGACGTCGGCATAGGCGAAGTGCTGCTTGTTGCTATAAAACGACATCGCACCCAAAGTTATCGCCTTGGTTCCGCTGAAAAAAGGGCAAGGTGCGTAGGGCGCGATGCCAAATCCGGTATCTCTCATGCAAATATAGGACTGCATGTAGAGGTCTGTGTAGTTGTATCCGAGAGAGAACGCGAAATTGGAATTCGGCACGAGCGTAGTCCCGAAACTGTACGTCCGCCCATGCTCGAGAGCATTGATGTTACTGACGTTGTCGCGATTTTTGCGAATGTCGATCGCTCCGTCGATGGTCGCCCAAAGCTTCGGTTTATAGGTGGCGTGGATCTTATAGCTTTGGAATTGCCGCGGGAAAATTTGCGTATAGGCCCGGTTGTTATATCCAAATTGCAAATCAGTACTGATTCGCAGGGAATCTATCGGGCGCAGCGTAAGCCCCGCGAGGACCACGTGCTCGGCGATGGGCAGGTCCACGCGAGCCGGGCTGGTGGGGGCAGGGTTGGCATACGAAATCGTGCTGTCCGCATTCAAGGTGCAGCCAGCGGGTAGCGTGCTCGATCCGGATGGAATTGCGCATAATCCGCGAGCTGCCAGGAAATAGTTCGCGGCCGTCCCCGCCGCTCCGCCCGGATAATAAGTTGCGTTCGCGTAGGGGGGGATATGGTTGGTGGCTTCGTAATAATCCACCGTCCCTCCAAAATATCCAGTATCGGTTATCACGCGGTCTTCATACATGTATCCGATTCGACCGCTGATTCGCTTGGTGATATCGGCCTGAAGCTGGACGGTGTTCGATAACATCTTTTGGCCGAGATAGGTCGATATCAATGTGCGCGCGAAGTCAGGGAGAGCTGCCGCGGTATGCTGTGGGCAGGTCGCTGCATTATAATTCGGTCCCGGGCAGATGCTTAGAAACGCCGGCGCGCCGGGGACGAAAGGCGAAAATTGCGCCTGCGGCAGTTGAATGCCAATCTGGCCTGGCACTTGTGGTTGGGTGGCGAACAGAGTTGCGCTCCGCAGATCAGACAATCCAGGATTCCGCCAGTTGTCATAACGGATCAGGTTAATAATCCTCATTTTGCCGGTCAGTGAATAGACTCCAGACCAATTCGCGTGCACGGCAACCATCTTGGATTCCGCCGGACCAGCATTGAGAATGCCGCGAGTTTTTACCGCTGCGCTGGCGGTCCATTCATTGATGTTTTCATTGAATGTATTGATGACGTTGTCTGCTGTGCTGTAGCTTGCCGACCCGGACATCTCCAGATTCTTGATGGACCTGGATTGCAAGCTGAGCCGCTCGGTAGGCATGAAATTTCGCGGATTGTTATACCGCGAATAGCCAAGGAAGACCCGGCAATCCGGGTTGGCGAAACCGCTCGGAAGGAACACCGGCGTACACGGGCGGGTTCCTCCTTGCGGGGGATAAAACCACTCGATTCCATAGTCAACTGGTCCCGCTACCGTACCTGGGGCCGTCGGCAATACGTTGTGGAATGCGAGTGCATCGGTGGTGTCATCCTTGTCATACTCAAGAATCTGGTCGTAAGAAATCGTGGTCTTTGGGAGAAACCGGAAGTCCATCCCCAACCGGTATCCATTCATCGTTATCCGGTAGTTTTCAGAGAGCAGATAACGGGCGGCCGGGCCGTTGAATGTGCTAAATGCAGGCCCTACGTCCACATTGTGCGAATAACCCAGCCGGAATCGCAAGCGTGATTGAGGGAGGAGTGTCAAATTGTAATCTTGCATGCGCTTAATGCGGGTAAGGGCATGTGGCGAAGAGGTGACGGCGAACGAAGGATTCGTTGCGGGATTTGTTGGAGGTATGACCGTCGGGTTGAATGGATTCAAGAAAAGGTTGTAATTCCAGAAATTCTGGTCGCGGCGGAACATCACCTGCAGGTCGTACCACTCGTTCTTATCGATCCGCAGGCGCGAGACGTTGTTCGGATCGCCGCCGTAACCGAAGTTGCTGAAGTAAAGGCCATCGAAGAGAGTTCCATGGTGGTTGAGCGACCGCGAACTGAGGGTGTAATCGAACAATCGCAGCCCGGAATTGAGATTTACGAAAGTTCCATAATTACCTTGGTTTCCGTCAATCCACGTCGCCCGATAGCCTGTCTCCGCGCTCTGCTCGGTATTATAATTGCCGGTTTCAACGCCCTTGGCTCCTTCATCGGGATCATCCTGCGCCCGGGAAAGAGGGGAGAAAAGAAACAAAGCGGCCGCCAACAGCAGACCGAACGGTCTGATTCCCGCACGACTATTCATGGGTATTCTCCCTACCGTATGTGAATTGCACTTTCCGCCAGGCTTTGGTGTTACTCACGATTTCTTCTCCACCGCAAAATGCGTCTCCATCAAGCTCATCTATCCAGCAAACCATTGAAGTTCGATCCGTGGATTTTCACGTGGCAATTCACACACGCTTGTTCATAGTGAGATTGATTCGCATCCATCACCGTCGCGTGAATGCCAGGGGAATTGGTGTGGCATTGCAAACACAGGAGGTTCACGTTGCTGTACTTCAGCATGTGCGCATTTGCCCCCCCGTGTGCGATGTGGCATGAGCCGCATCCCTCTAACCTCACGGCCGCGTGCTCAAACACGAAGGGTCCCTGCTTGTCCCCGTGGCACTTAAAGCAAACCATGTCTCCGGAGGCTGAGGTCCGCACTTGCCGGACCAGATGGTCCCCTTCGAGGACACCGCCCGTTCCGTGTTGGTTGTGGCAATCGGTGCACTGGATCAGCCCCTCGTTTACGCGATGGCGAAACGGCATATTGAACTGAGCTCGCTGTTGCAAGTGGCAGGAATAGCAAAGCTCGGGCTCAGCCTTGACCAGCATGTGCTCCCTGGTCTTCGCATGGTGCATCGAGTGGCAGGAGGTGCAGCTAACGTCATTTTGCCGGTGGAATGAATTCGAAGCACTCATGTGCTCCGATCCCGAGGCGTGGCAGGTGAGGCAACGGTCCGTAATGGTTTCTGATTTTGCCGTCTTAAAATCGAACACGGGCTTGCTGGGATCATCTGCGTGATCTCCGCCGGGACCGTGGCATGCCTCGCAACCTTGTTTCGAATGCCCGCCGCGCGTGTCATTCATGGTCTTCCAGTGCGGCGATTTCTCAAAGCTCGTGGTGATATCCTTGTGACAAGTTTGGCAGGTTTCTGACTCCGCAGATGCGGAGGCATCGGCCGTCGCGTCGGCTGGCTTGTCCTGATTTGACGCAGTGGCAGAACTGGGGGCCTCTTGAGGCTGCTGCCCGCCGAATACCGCTTGGGGAGCGACCATCAATCCTGAAAGGAAGAACAGGACGCCCCCGACGCACAGCTGGAGAGTTTTGTTTGGTCGTTTCATTTGCCTTCCCAGTAATTCCGCAAAAGCTATCGCAACACTTCGACGAGACGGTCGAGCAGCCCGCAGGGGCCCCGACGAAACTTACAATGCTTAACGCAGAATGTTTTTGCTTTGCCGCAAACAAAAGCGGCGTCATGGTGCGTCTTTACAACATCTTTACAACAAGCGGTGCCGAGCGTAGCAGCGAATCAAAAAGGCAAGCACGCGATCAAGAAGATGAATAGGAAATGACGTGGCTGAGCTGTTATCGATTCGGGTCGAACGAGCTGGGGCACCGCCTGAGCACGCTGGCCTACGACCTGGGCGCCGCACCCTTCGGTTTTTTAAGGGTGTGGGTGTTGACTTTGTTTTTTCTTGTTCGCCGCGCATCCGCCCGAGCCGTTCACGCCGTCTCCGCAACCACTCAATCCTCAATTTCGACCATTCCCTATAAAACACTTAACAAGCGGCTCGGGACTGTCAACCGTCAACGGTTCCATTCCCTCTGCCGCCCGTCACGGTTGATCGAGCGTGAAGGAAATAAACAGCAGCTTCTGGTCGCGCTGGATCTGCAGAGCGACCGGAGCTCCCGGCGGCAGAGCCTTGAGCGTGCTACGCAGACGGTCCAGCGTAGTCATGGGCTGGCCATTCAGCGTGCGAATCACGTCTCCAGCGTTCAGCGGCACTTCCACGCTGGCGCCCGCCGAGCGCGCGGCAACGATAATCCCAAACGGGTCGCGCAAATCCGACGCCATCGAGGCAATTTTCTTATCAATTTCCACCCCGAGAATTCCCAGCATCGGCACAAGATTTCTCTCCGGGTCGGCCAGCGCGGTGATCTGATCCATATCGCGCGGCGGCTCCATCACCGGGACGTCGAAAACCAGCCGGTCTTTTCCGCGAAAGATGTCCAGATGGACTTTGTCTCCCGTCTCCAGCAAATAGAAATGAAATGCCACTAGCGGCAGATTCTCCGCGGACTTTCCATCCACGGCGGCCAAAACGTCTCCGATCTGCACGCCCGCCGCTTCGGCCGCGCTGCCCGGCAGAACATCGGACACGACCACGCCGTACGTTCGCGGGAGGCTCAGTGCCGCCGCCATGCTTGACGTAATCGTTTGGATTCCGATCCCAATTTCAGCGCGGTGCAAGTGGCCGAACTTCCGCAACTGCCGATAAGCGACGTTCACCACATTGCTGGGGATCGCGAATCCCAGCCCTTCGTTTCCGCCCGACTGCGACAGAATAAAAGTATTAACTCCCACCACTTCTCCATTCACATTCACCAGCGGACCACCCGAATTCCCCGGATTGATCGGCGCATCCGTCTGGATGTAGATCATTGGCGAATCCGGTTCCGTTTGGCGCGCCACCGCTGAAACCACCCCCATCGTGACCGTATTGCGCAATCCTCCCGGACTCCCGAAAGCAAAAACGATTTCCCCCTGGCCCAGTTTTCGGTACACTCCCAGCGCCAGCGCGGGAAGTTTTCCTGCGTCAACTTTGATCACCGCGAGATCGATCTCGCGGGACACTCCAACAATGCGCGCTGGTATGACTGTCGTTCGAGTCGACAGCGCGGCTTCCAGCGAGCCATCCGCCCCTGCAGATGGCACGACAACCTGTACCTTTTGCGCGCCGTTCACCACGTGCGCGTTCGTCACAATGTACCCGCTCGGATCGATCACAAATCCCGAGCCGATCGCCCGTTGCCTGCCGATGATCGCGTTGGTGTTTCCTCGCTCACCTTCTTCAAGCGGGCCATAGCCGGTCACCAGGATCTGCACCACGCTGGGCGACACTTTCTTGATGAGCGCATTGACCGATTGGTTGAGCTTGTGAAGTTCATCGCTGGAATGATCCGGGGATTGCGCGTGTGCAGCCGGAGAATGGAAAAGCAGAAATAACGCGCTGCCCGAAAGAGCTCTGACAAGGCGCAGCGCTCGACGCCGGCCTGTGGTGGGGAAGCCGCTGGACTCGATCATGCCTAATCTCCTCAAAACTGCCCTCCATCGAATTGCTGCTTCGGAGGTCCCCTAGATTACAACGAATAGCTTGGCCCCGCGGTTTCACCCCGGCATCAGCAAAGGCCTCGTCGGCAGCACTCTTCTTGTAAGAAACTCTGACCCAAAATGGGGTCTCCTGCATCCGATGCATGAGACCAGTCTGACGCCCGCAGGACTTGCCAGAACAGACACGCGCTCAGGCGTCAACCCTGCTGTTTTCCGGGGGAAAGTGCGACCATAGCCTGAAACTTTCGGCGGAGGACCATCCAAGCATGCCACGAATCCAGACCACGGAAGACCGCCGGCTCGAGGAAGCGCGCATTCGAAAGAAACACTGGAAGCGCTGGGGGCCGTATCTTTCCGAACGGCAGTGGGGAACGGTCCGCGAGGATTACAGCCCCGGGGGCACGGCCTGGGAATTTTTTCCGCATGAGCACGCGCGCTCCCGCGCGTATCGCTGGGGGGAAGACGGCATCGGTGGCATCAGCGATCGTCACCAAATGATCTGCTTTGGGCTGGCGCTATGGAACGGGCGCGATCCCATCTTGAAAGAGCGCCTTTTTGGCCTGACCGGGAATCAAGGCAATCATGGCGAGGACGTGAAAGAATATTACTTCTACCTCGATTCAACTCCCACGCACAGCTATATGCGCATGCTTTACAAGTATCCGCAGTCCGAATTTCCCTATGAAACTCTCGTGGAAGAAAATCGCCGGAGCGCGCGCGCGGCGCCGGAATTCGAATTGTTCGATACCGGAGCATTTTCCGGCAATCGCTACTTTGATATTTTCGTGGAGTACGCGAAAGCGGACGTCGAAGACATACTCATTCGAATCACGGCGGTGAATCGCGGGCCGGAAGCCGCCACGTTGCACATCCTTCCGCAACTCTGGTTTCGAAACACGTGGTCTTGGGGCAAGGATCTGCGGCGACCGGTGGCGCGAAAAGCAACTGGCGCGCCTGGAAGCGCGTGCGTCGAATTGCAGCACTGGCAATACGGGAAGCGCTGGCTGCTGTCGGCGGGGACGCCCGAATTGTTGTTCACGGAAAACGAAACCAACAGCGCGCGTCTCTTCGGCGGAAGAAATCGCTCACCCTATGTCAAAGACGCATTCCACGAATATGTGATTCAAGGCAACAAGGCGGCGGTCAATCCTGAACAACTGGGTACGAAGGTAGCCCCGTATTACCCGCTTGAACTTAATCCCGGTCAGTCCGTCACGCTCCGGCTGAGACTAACCGACATCCAACCTCTCGGCGGGATGGAGATTGGCGCGGGTAAGGTGGGCGGAGTAGTTTCGCCCGGTGAAGCCGAGCGCGCCGAAGGCGTTCCCGGCACCAACGATTTTGGCGCTGGATTCGACGGCTTGTTCGTGACGCGCCAAAAAGAAGCCGAAGAGTTTTACGCTACAAGAATCCCTAAAGAGCTCTCCGACGATGCCCAAGCCATCATGCGGCAGTCGTTTGCGGGGATGCTGTGGTCGAAGCAGTTTTATCATTTCGACGTACAAACGTGGCTGGAGGGCGATCCCGCGGGCCCCCCGCCACCGCCGGAGCGCTGGAACGGCCGCAACAAGGAATGGACGCACCTTTATAATGAGGACGTCATCTCGATGCCAGACAAGTGGGAGTATCCATGGTACGCGGCATGGGACCTGGCGTTTCACTGCATTCCACTGGCGCTGGTTGACCCGGATTTCGCGAAAGAACAGCTTATCCTGTTGCTGCGCGAATGGTACATGCACCCGAACGGTCAATTACCCGCCTACGAGTGGGCCTTCGGCGATGTGAATCCTCCCGTTCATGCCTGGGCCGCTTGGCGCGTCTACAAAATCGAGCGGCGCGTGCGCGGCGTCGCCGATCGCGGATTCCTGGAAAGAGTGTTTCATAAGCTGCTGCTGAACTTCACCTGGTGGGTGAACCGCAAAGATCCGGACGGTGCGAATATCTTTCAAGGCGGGTTTCTCGGGCTCGATAACATCGGTGTCTTTGACCGTTCGGCGCCCCTGCCCACCGGAGGCCACCTCGAGCAATCTGATGGCACGAGCTGGATGGGCATGTATTGCTTGAACATGCTGGCAATTGCGCTGGAATTGGCAAAGGAAGATCCTGCGTACGAGGACGTAGCCAGCAAGTTCTTCGAGCACTTTGTTTACATCGCGCGCGCCATGAACGATTTCGGCAGTGGCGGCCGGTCGCTATGGGATGACGAAGATGGGTTTTACTACGACGTCCTGAAGCTCCCCAATGGCGAGGTACATTTCCTGAAAATCCGTTCGATGGTGGGTCTGATTCCGCTGTTCGCGGTGGAAACGCTGGAGCCAGAGATCGTCGATTGCCTGCCCGGATTCAAGCGGCGCATGCAATGGTTCATCGACAACCATCCGGACGTGCCCGAACACATTGAAATGACGCAGCGTTCCGCGCGCGGCGTGCGCCGGCTGCTCTCCCTCGTGAATCGCAAGCAGCTCAAGCGCGTGCTCAGCCGCATGCTGGATGAAACGGAATTCCTCTCGCCTTACGGCGTGCGCGCCCTTTCGCGCTTTCACAAGGACCATCCCTACGAAGTTCACGTGGACGGAAATACGAACCGCGTCGCCTACGAGCCTGCGGAATCCTCCACTGGCCTCTTTGGAGGGAATTCGAACTGGCGCGGGCCGATCTGGTTTCCGGTTAATTATCTGCTGGTCGAATCCCTGCAAAAATATCATCACTACTACGGCGAAGATTTCAAAGTGGAGTGCCCCACCTATTCCGGCACCGAATCCGATCTCTGGCAGGTCGCCGCGGAAATCTCCCGGCGGCTCGTTCATATTTTTCTTCGCGATTCGAGCGGTCGCCGGCCCGTAGCTGGCGGCACCGAGCGCTTTCAGAGCGATCCGCACTGGCGCGACCTCATCCTTTTCTACGAATATTTTCATGGCGACAACGGCGCCGGCCTCGGCGCCAGCCATCAGACCGGCTGGACCGGCCTGGTCGCAAAACTAATTGAACAAAGCGGCGAGTAGATGTTGGCCGGAGAGGTGCGCTGATGAGTGCGAAATTCGAGGGGAAAGTGGTTCTGGTGGCAGGCGGCACGGGTGGTTTGGGGCGCGCCGTGACTCTGGCATTCCTTCTGGAAGGCGCCAAGGTCATCGCCACTTATCGAAAACAAGAAGAGCTGGATACCTTGAAGATCCGAGCGGGTGTCAATACCGCACAGCTCGATGGAGTCGCCGTTGATGTCACGGATGAAGCCGCCGTGCGCCAGTTGATCGAGAAAATCGTGGGGAAATATCGCCGGTTGGATGCCATGGTCAATACCGTGGGGGGTTACGCGGGCGGCACGAAGTTGTGGGAATTGGAGACGAAAGTTTTCGATCAGATGCTGGCCCTGAATCTGCGCTCGGGGTATGCGCTATCGCGTGCCGCGGTAAGAGCGATGTTGAAAGAGGGCCATGGAGTCATCGTAAACGTGGCAGCAAAGGCGGCGGTCGATCATGCCGGCGGCGCAGCTGCTTACGCGGCTTCAAAATCCGCCGCGGTGGCACTGCTGGATTCGCTAGCCGCGGACTTGCAGGGCAGCGGCGTTCGCGCAAATACGGTTCTCCCGAGCATCATAGACACGGAGGCCAATCGCAAGGCCATGCCAAAAGCAGATTTTGCGAAGTGGCCGAAGCCCGAAGAAATCGCGCGCGTCATCCTGTTTTTATGCAGTGACGATGCCAGGGTCATTCACGGCGCCGCCATCCCGGTCTACGGAGATAGCTGAAACTTTTGCTCAAGAAGTGAATTCGCAATGCGCCGGTCTGGATTTCCGGGCCGGGTGCAATCATCGACGACCAGGGAGCGGCGCGTGCCGGAACAGGCGGAAGTTCAGTTTGGCCGCGAAATTTGTGGCGACCTTGCCGCTGCCGAATCGCGCGAGTGGCTTGTGACCAACGGGATCGGCGGATATGCGTCGGGCACCGTTGCCGGAAGCCAGACTCGTCGTTACCACGGACTGCTCGTCGCTGCTTTGCAACCGCCCGTGGGCCGCACGCAACTTGTCTCGGCCATCGACGAAATCGTCCACTATGCCGGAACGGATTTCTCTCTCGCCACCGATCGCTGGGCCAGCGGCGCCGTCAATCCGCAAGGCTTTCTATTCCTTGAGGATTTTCACCTGGCAGGCTCGACCCCGGTGTGGACCTACGCGCTGGCCGATGCGCTTCTGGAAAAGCGAGTCTGGATGCCCCAGGGCGAAAACACGACTTACATTCAGTACACCCTCGTGCGCGGAAGCAGTGCCCTCGAAATGGAACTGAAAGCGCTTGTGAATTATCGCGATTTCCATTCGTTGACTCATGCCGGCGACTGGCGCATGAATATCGCACCGCTAGAGAGTGGCGTGAAGGTGCTGGCATTCGACGGCGCAACTCCTTTTTATCTGAAGAGTAGTCTAGCGACTTGCGAGCCGCGCCATGAGTGGTACCTCGGCTGCTTCTTGGGGGAAGAAACTGCGCGGGGGCTGAGTGATCGTGAAGACCGTCTGTTTGCCGCCCTGTTCCGCGCAAGACTGGAGATCGGTTGCAGTGTCGTGTTTGTCGCGACCACGGAGGCAAATGCTTTTCTGGACGGAGAAACCGCCCGGGCGGAGCGCGCGAATTACGAAGTGAAGCTGTTCCAGGACTGGCAAGCGAAGAACGAAGGGCTTAGGGAAGAAGCGCCCTCGTGGCTTTGGCAGCTCATTCTCGCCGCCGACCAATTCATCGTAAAGCGCAGTCTTCCCGAAGAGCCGGACGGCCGCAGCATCATCGCCGGATATCACTGGTTCGGCGATTGGGGCCGCGACACGATGATTGCTTTGCCGGGGTTGACGCTCGCGACCGGCCGCGCCGGTGTTGCCAGGCAAATCCTTCTCGCTTTTTTGCGGTACGTGGATGGCGGGATGCTTCCCAATAATTTCCCCGACGCTGGTGGCAAGCCGGAATACAACGCCGTCGATGCTGCGCTGTGGTATTTCGAATCCATCCGGCAATATTTCGAAGCGACACAAGATGCCGTGACGCTGCAAAAACTTTTTCCGGTTCTCGCAGGCATGATCGATGCGCACATCGCGGGCATGCGCTACCACATCCATGTGGACCCGGCCGATGGGCTTCTTTATGCCGGCGCTCCCGGCGTTCAACTCACCTGGATGGATGCGAAAATCGGCGACTGGGTGGTGACGCCGCGCGCGGGGAAGCCCGTCGAGATCAACGCGTTGTGGATCAACGCGCTCGAAACGATGGCCGGATTTGCCCGGTTGCTTGCGAAACCGAGCGAGGCTTACGAAAGACTCTCGGCCAAAGCAAAGAAAAGTTTTCAGAAATTCTGGAACGCGGAGCGCAATTGCTGCTTCGACGTCGTCGATTCACCGGGCATCGGAAATGATGCCGCACTTCGGCCGAACCAGATTTTTGCCGTGTCCTTGCCGGCAAGCCCGCTCGCGCCCGAGCAGCAAAAGGCGGCAGTCGACGTTTGCGCGCGGCAACTCTTAACCTCGCATGGACTGCGGAGTCTCGCGCCGGGCGAACCTGGATATACCGGCCACTACGGTGGCAGCCCCCGCGATCGCGACGCCGCTTATCATCAAGGCACCGTCTGGGGCTGGCTGCTCGGCCCCTTCGCGCTCGCACACTACCGTGTCTACCAGGACCGCGAAGCGGCGCTGCGTTTCCTCGAGCCGCTCGGCCGCCAGATTTATTCTAGCGGCCTCGGCACATTAAGCGAAATTTTCGATGGCGATGCACCCTTCACGCCCCGCGGCTGCATCTCGCAAGCCTGGACGGTCGCCGAGGTTTTGCGGGCTTGGAAGAAAATAGCGGATGGAAAAACACCAGCCATCGGTCAGAAGTAATTGATATCGCAGAATTCAAACATCTATCCACGAAACTGCAATTCGTACAGTTCGATGAGCACCTTTCCCCCATCGGGAGAGGCGACCAGGAAAAAATTGACTCGCGTGCCGTCCGAGCCATGGCGGGTGGCAGGATAAACAGAAGTAACTCCGAATTTGTCTTTCAGAATTTGCGTGGCGCGGTCGACATTTGAGCAGCGAAATTCCACCTGTTGGATGCCATCTCCAAATTTCGCCAAGTACTTTGCGATCGCTCCCGAACCGCCCGGCTCGCGTGTGGTGAGAATGTCCAGGGAAATCCCCCCGGCGAAATGAAGTTCGAACTCCTCGGCATCCTGATCCGGTGGCACGTCGGCGAGCCTGGGCGTGCCATTGGCAATCCGAATGCGCCCGAAGGCATCGCGTTCGACCGCGAGTCCAACCGTTATGGTGGGATCGGGTCCAAGTAGCAGCGCGGAGAGTTCGCTCTCGGCCCACCACCGAGAAATGGCAGATCCTGCGGCCGCCCGGCCCAATTGGTAGATTTCGCCCGCGGCCGCGAGTCTCTTGGAGGCATCGGCGGACGAGAGGTCCGCAATGGATTGAGCGAGAGGGCTGGACATGGAAGCGTCAGAAATTGTAGCTTGAGGGCGGCACAGAAAGAAACTGAAGCGTACAGCCATCCTCAATAGACGCATCGAAAACCATGTGCGCCGCATCTGAGGGATATGCCAAAACCAGTCTTATTGACAGTGGACGATGACCCGGAAGTCCTTCGGGCCATTGAGCGCGACTTGCGCAGCCGCTATGCGGATCGCTATCGAATCATGCGCGCGAATTCCGGAAGCGCCGGCCTCGCCACTCTGCGCGAACTGAAAGCGCGCAACAATCCCGTAGCTCTGTTGCTCGCCGATCAACGCATGCCCCAAATGGACGGCGTGAATTTCCTTACCGAAGCCATGGAGATGCACCCGCTCGCCAAGCGCGCCCTGCTCACCGCGTATGCGGACACCAACGCCGCCATCGACGCCATCAACGAGGCACGCGTGCACTACTATTTGATGAAGCCGTGGGATCCACCGGAGGAAAAACTTTTTCCCGCTCTCGACGACCTGCTGCACGATTGGACCGCGACGTATCGCCCGCTCTACGAGGGCATTCGCGTCCTCGGCACGCGCTGGTCGAATCGTTCCTATGAGCTGCGCGAATTTCTTGCGCGCAATCAGGTCCCCTATCAGTGGATTGACGTCGAGCTGGCGCAGAGCGATCCCGAAGTGCGCGGGCTAATTGATTCACTCGGGCCCGAAGCCGAGAAACTTCCCCTGATCCTTTTTCCGGATGGCACGCGCCTCCCGGAGCCGCCGCTGCCCGTTGTCGCCGATAAAATTGGGCTTCGCACCCATGCACAAACCAATTTCTACGATCTGGCCATCGTCGGCGGGGGCCCGGCCGGGCTTGCTGCCGCGGTGTACGGCGCAAGCGAAGGCTTGCGCACCGTGATCGTCGAGCGCGAAGCCCCCGGCGGCCAAGCCGGACTGAGTTCTCGAATTGAGAACTATCTCGGTTTTCCTTCCGGACTCACTGGCCTGGACCTGGCGCGGCGTGCCGTCGCGCAGGCGCGGCGCTTCGGTGTGGAGATCCTCTCGCCACAGGAAGCGGTGGGTCTCCGCGCGGAGGGCCCGTATCGGTTTTTGAAGCTTGCCGACGGTTCGGAGATTTCGTGCAACGCGCTGCTGCTGGCGATGGGCGTTCAGTGGAGAACCTTGGACGTTCCGGGGATTGCGCCATTGCAAGGAGCGGGTGTTTATTACGGTGGTGGAACCTCCGAAGCGCTGGCTTGCAAGGGCGAAACCGTGTACATCATTGGCGGCGCGAATTCCGCCGGGCAGGCGGCCATGCACTTTTCGAAATTTGCGGAGAAGGTGGTGATGCTGGTGCGCGGCGTGTCGCTCGCCGCCACCATGTCGCACTACTTGATCGAGCAAATCGAAAAAACACCGAATATCGAGTTATGGCCGCGCACCAGCGTCGTAGGTGTCGAAGGAGAATCGCGGCTCACGGGAATTACGGTCGAGTGCTCTCCTTCGGGAGAAAGAAAGAAGCTCCCCGCGTCAAGCCTGTTCATTTTTATCGGCGCGCAGCCGCGCACGGAATGGATGGGCGGCTTGATTGAGCGCGATGAGCGCGGCTTCATTCTTTCCGGTCCGGACCTTCTCCGCGGCGGAAAAAGGCCGCCGTCGTGGACGCTCGATCGCGACCCCGGATTGCTCGAAACCAACGTGCCTGGAATCTTTGTCGTCGGTGACGTGCGCCACGGTTCCGTGAAGCGCGTGGCTTCCGGCGTGGGGGAAGGCGCTGTCGTCGTGCAGTTCATGCACCAGTATCTGGCGAAGGTCCAATGATTGAAAAGATCTGGAGAGCGCAACGCCCATGAGCGGAACGCCGGAACAAGCACGCCTCGAAGCCCTGGTTGCGGATCTACGCAAAGTGCCCGCGTTTGTGGACCAGCCCCAGGCCGATCTGGAATGGTTTGTCGCGCAATCAGAAGAGCTCCGCGTGGAGGTGGGTGGAATTATCGTCAAGGAAGATACTCCCGCGGACACCATGCTGGTGATGTTCGAAGGAGAAATGCGGGCCCGGCGGGAGCAAGGTTCGCAGGATGGCCCGGTTTTCACCGTTCGCGCCGGCGAGGTCACCGGCGTCTTGCCTTTCTCCAGAATGAAAGTGGTCGGCGTGACCGGGCGCGCGGTGCTTCCGATTCGCGCGCTGGCGTTTCCCGCCAGCAAGTTTACAGAACTTTTTCAGCGCATGCCCGAGCTCTCCCAGCGCCTCGTTGGATTGTTGACGGATCGCGTACGAAACGTCACGCGGGAAGAGCAGCAAAGAGAAAAACTGGCGGCGCTGGGAAAATTGTCGGCGGGGCTCGCTCACGAGCTGAACAATCCGTCCGCCGCGGCGCGCCGCTCGGCGGCGGCGCTGCGCGATTGCCTCGAGCGCCTGCGCGTTGCCGGCCGCAGCTCGACCCTGGGTCCGGAAGATTGCGGCCAGCTGGCGCAGCGCGAAGAAGAGATTCGCTCCGCGCTGAAGCCCGCTCAATACAAAGATGAGTTTGCGCGCGTAGAGCGAGAGGAAGCGATTCAAAGCTGGTTGGAAGGGCGCGGCGTTGCCGATGCCTGGAAATTGGCACCGCTTCTTGCGGATGCGAATTTGACCGACGCGCAATTCGAAAATTTTGCGGGAGCCGCCGGCGCTTCACTTGGTCCCGAACTGACGCGCTTCGGCACTCTCCTCGAAATGGAGCGCATCGCCGCCGAACTCGAAAACAGCACGGCGCGCATTTCGGATCTCATCAAAGCGATCAAAGAGTATTCGTATATGGATCAGGCGCCGCTGCAGGAAGTCGACATAAAGAGCAGCCTGGAAACGACGCTCATCATCATGCATCACAAACTGAAACGCGGCATTGTGGTGACGCGGGAATATGCCGCGGACCTTCCGAAAGTGGTGGCTTACGGAAGCGAGTTGAATCAGGTGTGGACAAACCTGATTGATAACGCTGCCGACGCGATGAAGGAAAAAGGAAAACTTCTCGTGCGCGCCGTGCGCGAAAATGATTACGTGCTTGTGGAGATCGCCGACGATGGCCCGGGCATCCCGCCCGAGGTGCAATCGCGCATCTTCGAACCTTTTTTTACGACCAAGGGCGTGGGCGAGGGAACCGGGCTCGGCCTGGACGTGGTGCACCGCATCGTAAGAAAAATGCGCGGGCTCATCACCGTAAAATCAGTTCCAGGGGATACGCGATTTCAGGTGCGAATTCCAATTCAAGCGGCGATGTGATTCCGCGGGAGACAACCATGGCCGAAACCTGTACCCACCTCGATCAGATTAAGCGCGTGAAGCCAACGACCAAGGGCTGCGAGGAGTGCCTGAAGATGGGCGACAATTGGGTGCATCTGCGCCTGTGTTTGAGCTGCGGCCATGTCGGCTGCTGCGACTCCTCCAAGAACAAACACGCCACAAAACATTTTCACGCCACGAAGCACCCGATTGTCCGGTCGCAAGAGCCAGGCGAAAACTGGATGTGGTGCTACATCGATGAACTGATGTTTGAGGGAGAATAAATCTTAGGTTTTTTTCTTTGGCGGAATGAGTAACGACGCCAGCAGCGCGATCAGCAGTACGCCTCCCACAACGCCAAGAGACACGGTCACCGGAATGTGCAGCCAACGCTCGCCGATCATTTTTCCGCCGATGAATGCCAGAACGACCGCCAGCCCCTCATCCAGAAAACGCAAACGGTCGATGACCCCCGCCAGCAGGAAGTACAGCGCGCGGAGCCCGAGAATCGCGAGCACGTTCGACGTGTACACAATAAAAGGGTCGCGCGTAATGCCAAAGACTGCGGGGATGGAATCGACGGCCAGCGTGACGTCCGTGATTTCCACGACAAGCAGAACCAGAAACAGCGGGGTGGCGAACCACCGGCCCGCCTGGCGCACGAAAAAATGCTCGCCGTGATATTCATGGCTTACGCGAAGACGCCGGCTGGCGAAGCGGAAGATTTTGCTTTGTTCCGGATGAATTTCTCCTTTACTAAAAAACAGCATGCGCAAGCCGGCGTAGACGAGAAACGCTCCGAGCACGTACATCACCCAGGAAAAGTGTTCGATCAATTCCGCGCCCAGCGCGATCATCACCCCGCGCATGACCAGCGCGCCGACCACCCCCCATTCGAGGAGGCGGTGCTGCAGGCGTTCATCCACGGCAAACGCCCGAAAGATCACCAGGAAAAGAAACAGATTATCGACGCTAAGAGCCTTTTCGATCAGATAGCCGGTAAAGAATTCCAGGGCCGGCTGGTCGCCATAGAAATAGAGCACTCCGAACCCAAAGAGAACGGAGACTGCGATCCAGCCAAAACTGGCGATAGCAGCCTCAGGAAGCGCGATCTTGTGGGGGCGGCGGTGGAAGACGCGAAGGTCCAGCGCGATCGCAATAACGATGAAGAGATTGAAGGCAATCCAGTGGAGGGGCGTGCCCATGGCGGCGCTCGAAAGCGCTAGGGAGCGGAGCTGCGCGCGTCGATGGAATTCAAATTCGACAGTTCGACGCGGACGGTTTTGCCGCGATCAATTTTTACGGCAACATCCCAGCGCACGCGCATGTCTCCGGCGTCGGCGTCCAGATTGAGCGAGCTTATCCAATAGTCGCCGGGAGCAACACCAGATAGCGAGGCGCGCCCCTCGAGATCGGTGTCCGCCTTGGCGGCGAGAAATTTGAGCTGGGCCACGTCCGGGGCGACACGCTGGACGCGCTTGCGGCGATCGTTCTGGAGCGCGGCCCACTTGCGCTGCGGGTTGACGGCGTCCAGTTCGAGTTCGACACCGGACATCGTCTCGGGTCGCGAGCGGAGGAATTTCTTGAGGCTGGCCAGATAATCTTGTTTTAGTTTCTCGTATTTCTCGGGATGTTCCGTTTTGTCGGCATCCGTATACTTTGGCTTCGGCAGACCGTTGGTCACGCCGCCGCTGTTCGTGCGCTGGTAGGCCAGCAGGAATTCCGGAACGTTGAGGACGTCATCCGGCGTAAGCAGCTTGTCGAATCCCGGCTCCGTGAAGTCGAGAGTGTCATGGCCCTTGAGCCAAGAGCGCAGCTCAGGAGAAACCTTGAGGTCATCGATAAACCGATCGCGCGGCGGGATGGGGTCTTTCTCTTCTACTTCCTTGACGATCTCCGAGTAGCTCTTGGTGAGGATGTAAAACGTGAATTGGCGCACGGGCTCCGGGCGCGCTCCCGTTGGCGTGATGCGGGCGATGATTTCGAGGGCGCCGGCGTCCGTCTGCGCCCGTGCCCCGCTCCCAAAGGAAAGGGCCGACAGCGCAACGCCGCAGCTAAGAATGGCTGTTTTTCTCATGCCGGAATCGTAGCAGATTGCGGCGAGGTGTGGCCCGGGAAGCAGAAGCTCGTTTCGTATTTGGACTCGCGGCCGGAAGAATAAGCAGCCCGGAAGAGAAATGGCAGCCAGGATAGGGGTGAGACAAACAAGCGGCCGAACTCCGAGGGTGTGCTGGTTACCCGTCCTAGCCGTAAAGCCCCGGCGTTCAGGCCGGGGATAGGATATAAGGCTACTTTCTTTTTTCTTCGGTTCGTTCTTTCATCCTCGCGTCCAAAAGACCTATGGGCGGATAGCCCAAAAGTTAAGCCTCTTCGTTGTCCTCGCCTGAAGCAAGGGCGCTGTGGGAGGAACCCACCGAAGAGACCGGACCAACATCCGGCTCCGTAGGAATCCTCTCCCTTTAGGGAGAGGAGGATGTCAAATGATGCAACGGATTGCCAGCCCAGCCAGCCAACAACACGGTGAACGCCGCAAGACCCGGGACCTGCACTCTACTCGTCACTCCTGCACGCTGGTCCCTTTTGCCGAATCGCGACCCGGCACGGAGCAAAATCTCCGCGCGCCCCGCCGGGCAGGCCCTGTCGGGGAGCATCTCGGTGACCGGATGGGGGCCCGTGGGTTCTTGGCGTGAGGTAGTTTTCCAGCCGATCCGCCCGCCACAAGGCAGTCGTCAACGAGAAGATTCCGAGCGGTTTCCCGGCCCTGAGGACTGGCTCAGGGATGTTTCACTGAACTACTGCTGCTGCGCAGTTTGCAACTTTACCGAAGACAAGTCCGCCGGCGGATCCACGTTCGCTGGCAACGTGCCGGTCAGTGACTCGAGGAATGCTTTGAGGTCGGACCGCTCATTGAAGGTCAGAAAATCGAGGGCGTGGATCTCCTTATCGAGATGCGGATTGGATGTGCCGCCCCCCACGTAATGGTCCACGACGTCTTTGAGGGTCGCCTGGCTGCCGTCGTGCATGTACGGTGCCGTCTCTGCGATGTTGCGGAGTGTCGGCGTTTTGAACGCGCCCATATCTGCTGTATTTTTCGACTGCCCGTACAGGCCGACGTCCGCAAAAGTTCCCGAGGTATCGGCGCCGACACCGATGTTGTGGAATTTGCTATCGGTGAAAAGCGCGTACTTCTTACCGATCACGTGGCACACGCTGCAGTTGCCCTTCTTCGGATTGACGAATAATTTCAAGCCGCGTTGCGCCGCCAGCGAAAGTGCCTTCTTGTCGCCCCCGTAATAGAAGCGGTCAAACGGGGAATCCCCGATCACCACCGTCCGTTCGAAAGAAGCGATAGACTTGGTCACAAGATCGATCGTGATCTGCTCTGTGCCCCAGGCCTTCAGAAACAGTTCGCGGTACGTTGGATCGGATTGCGCAAACTTCACAACTCCCTCCAGCGTGTGCCCCATCTCTACGGGATTCGCCATCGGCCCTTCCGCCTGTTTTTCTAAGCTGGCCGAGCGCCCATCCCAGAATTGCAGCGTGTTGTACGCTGCATTGACCACCGTGGGGGCGCTGCGCGTACCGAGCTTTCCATCCACGCCATTTGACAGCGCCTTGCCATCCCCGAAGCCGAGATTCGGTGCGTGACACGTTGCACAGGAGACGGTTCCATCAACGGAGAGCCCAGGATCGTAGTACAGCCGCCGGCCAAGGGCGATCGTTTCTTCCGTGGGCGGATTGTCCGGCGGTATTGGAACTGGAGGCAAGCCCAGCGGCGCCTTGATTTTCACGGGCTTTCCGATCGGCATGAGCCCCGCGCGGCTTGCGTGATCGGGTCCTGGCGCTGCTTTGATGGTAGGGCTATGCACGACCGTCGCGAAAACGATCGCCGCAGCCACTACCGGGGACAAAAAAAGAAGTCTTGGGGACACTTTCAAGCTCACCCTCCGAGATGCCGACAGCAAGGCGCTGACAAGAGAGAGAATCGCTGATGGTACTGCCGCCAACAATGGTACCGAGAGGGCATCGAACTAGTAAGAAAGTACTCTTACTTGAGAAGGCCACGGGGCGTGTGCAGACTGGGGATGTGAGGCCGTCGATGAACAAAGGTCTTGGTCGTGCCGGGTGCCGCATCCTTGTGGGTTTCAAGGGCGCGGGTTTTGACGTTGCTTTCCGCTTGTTCGTTTCGCGTTAAGCAAAGGGAAACAAATGAACCTTGCCGCAGTCTCGGCGGGTGCGCCGGCGGAGGAGTTGGCGGATATTGGGCGAACGGCCATGCATCCTCTGCCGCTAGAAAGCCGGCCGCTGCGGCCATCGCCATGACAAAGTCGCGCCTCGTTTCACGCCTTTAGCGGCCTCCTGATGGAGAGTCGTAGGGCACGGTAGAAAATGCTACTCCGTAGCTGAAAAACTGCCTAGAAGAGGCGGAAGACAGCTTCGACGGTGACCCAGGCCGGAACGGCGCGGCGCGCGGCATCACGCGCCGGCACAAATTTCCAGCCGCGAATGGATTGCCAGGCGCGTTCATCAAGTCCCAGGCCGATTCCTTTGACGATGCGGATCTGCGAAGCGCGTCCGTCGACGCCAACCAATACTTGCAGCGTCACGGTTCCCTGTAACTTGGCCTCGCGCGCTTCTTCCGTGTATTGGGGATCGGGGCAATAGGCGCACCTCGGCGGAGAGACGACATTCGCGTAAGGACCATCGTAAGCCTCGCCTTGCTCGGCACCAGGTCCTTTGTCATCACCCATGCCGCCGTCGGTGCCTGAGCCGAACCCATGTTTCTTGCCCGGCCCTGCTGAGTCCGAATCGTTCTTCATCCAAGGAAGCCCAAGGTTCCTGACAGGCGCGGGGAACTGAGGCGCGTTGGAATCAAAGACCGATACTGGAACGGGAAGCACGGGCTCGGCGTTTATGAGCCGACGCGCTGGAGCCAGTGGAACGGAAGAACCCGGCGCGAGGAATCCGTGTCGCGTTGGTCTTGGATCATCTTCACCGCCGCCACTCTTTTTACCGAGTGATGGACGGTCAAAGCGGGCATCTTCAGCGACGGGGAAAAAAGTGAGACCACGGTGCGGCGCAAGCTCGGGCCCCGCACTTGCGACTCCTGGTGCATGCGAAGGTAAATTCAAGAGGAGAATTCCAAAGAGCAATGCTGCGTGAGTGAGCAAAGAGAGTGTTCGCGCGCCCCCCGCAGTAGCGGTGCGCTTAAATGTCAGGAGATGCAAGGGCGCGCCGTTGGCGGAGGACGGGAATATGTGTGCTGGCGCAAGAAGCTGGTGAAAGTTATCGCGCACACGGCGAAGCCAGGAATCCCGTGATGGCTGGTGGGAAGAGAAGTCACGCGAAAGCGGATCGCGCATGGGCAGGCCTCCGCGCCTGCCTCAGATTTGGCCAGACTCCTCGACGAGACAGGCGGCGAACGGGTGATGAGAAGCGGAGCGCTACAGATTGGTTGCCCGCGAAGGACGCGGTGGGGGATCGCTCGAAGAAGGAAGACTCAATACCGAGCGCCGAAGGCCCGGCACAACTTTTCCGAGTTACTCGTGGGACATGGCGCTAATAAAGGTGGAAGGTGACTTCGATCTGCACGCGGCAATTTACCGGCTTGCCGCTGGGGCCAACCGCGGGGCGCATCTTCCAATTCTTCACTTGCGCCATGGCTTTTTCTTCCAGGCCGAGGCCGGGCCCTTTGAGAACCTGCGGGTTGAGTACGCGCCCATCGGCGGTAACCGTCACGTCGAGCAGCACGGTTCCCTGATACTTGGCCTTGCGAGCTTCGTCGGAGTACTCCGGTTGCGGGCAGTAGATACAGACTGGGGAGCCCACGCCGTTTATGCCGGCCCGGAACATGCCGCCGCCCGTGCCGCCGCCCTCGCCGGGGCCAAGTCCTCCGCCGGAGCCACTGCCGATACCGGTGCCATTGCCATTTCCGAGAGAATCAGTGACGCTCTTGGCCAGGGGATCGCCGAAGTTCGCCATATTGGGACTGACGATTTTCAAATCCGGCGGACCCAGCAGGGACGGGTCCATCGCCAGCTTGGGATTCAAATTCTGGATCTTTGCCTGAGGCGGCGTGAATTGCGTCATCGTGAACTTGGGGAGCTTGCCCTTGGACGTGGGGGTCAGGGTATGGTTGTTTGCCCCGCCACCACCTCCGGCTTTGTCTGCGCCCGAAGGGAGCTTCGCCAAGTAAGGCGAAATGTCGAGCGGCACAACGCCGACCAGCTTGTTCTTTGCTTCCGTGGAAGCGGGCAGGACATTCGTGAAAATCGGAATGACCAGCAGAGCGATCACCGCCACGTGCAGGCCAATGGCGATCACCTGGCTCCAGCCGAAGTTTTCATCCTTGGACCAGATGTCCTTCACTTTCACCGGCTTTACGGCGAAGGGCAAGGGCGGTTGCTTCGGTGGCGAGAAAAATTCCCTGATGCGGGTGCCGAAACCGCCAAAACTAGATCCCCAGGCCACTGCCAGTTTGCTATTTATCGGTCCCTTGGGCGCGGGGCGGGAGCTGAAAAATTCCTTCAGGTTATCGCCGACGCCGGTACCGAACGACGTCTGGGTAAAGGGCGCATCCTTGCGCTCGCGCACCTTGATGGGGCGCTCTGTGAAGAACTGTTTCAGGTTGGACCAAAAATTATCGGGGATAAGAATGTCGGGGGCTTCGAACTTCGGCACTGCCGAGGCGGGTACCGGGACCGCGGGCTCACGGCCTGCTGCAGACACCTTGGGTTTTGTAATTTCAGGCGGCAGAAGATTGATAAATTTGCCCGGCACCGTTTCCCTCTTCAATTAGACGCAGATCCCCTACGTTCGGCGTACCCAGGAGATAAGATTCGCGCTGGCCGGGAAAGGTTGCGCGTCCCAAGCGGCTGACACCGGCTGCCATTCATTGTAACATACGTGCTTACACTGCTTTCCGATGTTTCCCGCCGTATACCTGTACACAAGGACGGCATAGAAGGGATTTAGAAGCGCTCCAATCATGGCCGAACCACTCGAATTGAAGAAAACGCTGAATTTGCCGAAAACGGATTTTCCCATGAAGGCCGGCCTGCCGCAGAACGAGCCAAAACAGCTCGAAGCATGGCATGCAGGAAACCTCTACGAGCGCATCCTGGAAGCGCGGAAAGGCAAGCCGCTCTTCGTGTTGCACGACGGGCCGCCCTATCCCACAGGTGAAATCCACCTCGGAACCGGGCTGAACAAAATCCTCAAGGATTTGGTCGTCAAGACCAAGAGCATGGCGGGACACTACGCGCCTTACGTGCCGGGGTGGGATTGCCATGGCCTGCCGATTGAAACCCAAGTGGAAAAAGAGCTGGGCGGAAAGGGAAAAGTTCCGCCCGCGGAGTTTCGAAAACTGTGCCGGCAATTCGCGCTGCGCTACGTCGAGCAGCACAAGAAAGATTTCAAACGGCTGGGCATTTTCGGCCGGTGGCACGATCCTTATTTGACGATGAGCCATGAGTACGAGGCCACCATCGCGGGCGCGTTTCTCGATTTCATGGAGAAAGGTTACGTTTACCGCGGGCGCAAGCCGGTGTACTGGTGCATCTTTGACAGCACCGCGCTGGCGGAAGCAGAAGTGGAATACGAAGATCACAAGAGCCCCTCGATCTGGGTGAAGTTTGGAGTTGTCGGCGGCGGCAAGAGGGATGCCGCGAAAATAGCAAACGATGTCAGCGCAGTGATTTGGACGACCACGCCGTGGACGATTCCTCACAATCGTGCGCTCGCCTTTCATCCGGATTTCGAATACGCCGTCGTGGAAACCGAAAAAGGCGCGCTGCTGCTGGCCGCCGACCGAGTCGCCGCTCTCGAAGCCGAGTGTGGCATCAAGGAAGCTCGCGTGCGCGCCACGTATAAGGGGCGCGATTTCGAGGGCATGAAGTTTCAGCACCCCTTCGTGCCGATTCAGGTGCCCGGCATTCTCGCCGATTACGTCACGCTCGATCAGGGCAGCGGCATCGTGCACACGGCTCCGGGCCACGGCGCCGACGACTTCAATTCCGGCCAAAAATACGGTTTGGAAATTTACGCGCCATTGGACGATAAGGGCTTGTACCTCGAAGGCTTGCCCGAATACAAAGGCAAGGATGTTTTCACTGCGAATCCGATCATCGTGAAATTGCTGGGCGACCGCGGCGCGCTCCTCGGCAACCACGAATACAAGCACAGTTATCCGCACTGCTGGCGCTGCCACAACCCGGTGATTTTTCGCGCAACGGAACAGTGGTTCATCAAAATGGACCAGGCCGCGCATGGAAAACAAAAAACGCTGCGCCAGGAAGCGCTCGAAGAAATTCACGGAGTAAAATGGATTCCCGCCTGGGGCGAAGACCGCATGTACGAGATGATCGAAAAGCGTCCGGACTGGTGCGTCTCGCGCCAGCGGTTCTGGGGCGTGCCGATCATCGTTTTTTATTGTGATGCGTGCGGGACGCGCCTTGAAGATTTTAAGGCGCTGCGCAATGTCGTGAAATGGTTCGAAAGGAAAGGCGCGGACGCGTGGTACCAGCACACGCCCGAAGAATTGCTGCCCGCCGGCACGACCTGCTCCTGCGGCGCCACAAAATGGCGCAAAGAAAACGACATTCTGGACGTGTGGTTCGATTCCGGCTCTTCGAATCTCTCCGTATTGAAAGGGGCCGAGTGGCCCGCCGACGTTTATCTCGAAGGCCCCGATCAATATCGCGGTTGGTTCCATAGCTCGTTGCTTGTTGCGACGGGCATCCGAGACGCTGCGCCCTATCGCGGTGTGGTGACCCACGGCTGGACGCTCGACGAGCAGGGCCGGCCGATGTCCAAGTCGCTGGGGAACGCGCTGTACCCCATCGAAATTTGCGAAAAATGGGGCGCGGATTTACTCCGCCTGTGGGTCGGCTCGGTGGAATATCAAGCCGACGTAAAAATGAGCGAGCGCGTGATGACGCAGCTCAGCGAAGCCTATCGCAAGATTCGCAACACCTTCCGCTTCGCCCTGGGCAACCTCGGCGATTTCGATCCCTCGCGCGATGCGCTTTCAAACGAGCAGCTCGAGGAAATCGACCGCTGGATGCTCGACGGCACCGCCGAGCTGGTGAAGAAGTGCCGCGAATGGTATGCGAATTACGAATTTCACCGCGTCTATCACGCCATCCACGATTACTGCGTCGTGGACCTCAGCGCCTTCTATTTCGACGTGCTGAAGGATCGCCTGTACACGAAGGCGCCCAGAAATAGGTCACGCCGTTCGGCGCAAACCGCGGTGTGGAAGATCAGCAGTGCGGTGGTCCGTCTGGCCGCGCCGATACTCGTCTTTACCGCTGAAGAAATTTGGAAGTATTTGCCGAAGGCGCCGGGAGCAACCGAAAGCGTGCATATGACGCTGTTCCCGGAGGCGGTCGCGCTTGCCGGCGGAAGCGCCAAGGACGCGGCGGAGAAGTGGGAGCGGCTCGCGCAGGCACGCTCTGCGGTGCTTGTCGCTCTGGAACAAGCCCGCGCTGCCAAGATCATCGGCGGCGGCCTCGAAGCGAAGGTCCATCTGCACGCCGGGCCGGAAGCGGCGGGTTTCGAGAAGCTGCTCGAAGAAAAACAGTCCGTCCTCCCTGCACTCTTCATCGTTTCGCAAGTCGTGATCCATCCATCCGCCATTGCGGCATCCGTTCCAGCCGAGACATTGCCGGGTCTGACGATCAAGATCGAGCGCGCTGACGGCGCGAAATGCGAGCGCTGCTGGAATTATTCGAAGCGTGTCGGCGAAAACTCCCGCTACCCGACCGTCTGCGAGCGCTGCACCGAAGCCCTCGCCGAAATCGAATCGACACAAGCCGGAGCTGCTTCATGATCGCCGCCCGCCCCGGCCTCTCCTCCTTTATTTCCTTTACCTCTTTTACTTCCTTAACTTCATGACCTTCCCCGCGCGCCTCCGCTGGCTCTGGCTCACGCTCGCCGTCGTTCTCCTCGACCGCGCCACCAAAGCCTGGTTCGAATCGCAAACGGCCGAAGGCTGGCGCCACGAATTAGTCCGCAACTTCGTTTATCTCGTGCACAGCCGGAATCCCGGCCTCGCGTTCGGCATCTTGTCGGATTCCGCCTCCACGGGGACGCGCGTCGTTTTGATCCTGGGCTCCATCGCGATCATCGCCATGCTCGCCTGGCTGCTGGTCACCAATCAGAGCAGCAATGCCATGGCTGCCGCGGGTCTCGCTCTCTTGCTCGGTGGCGCCACCGGCAACGTCACGGATCGCATCCTTCACGGCGCGGTGACGGATTTCGTAGAAGTGTTGTTTGGCACCTACCGCTACCCCGCCTTCAATGTTGCCGATTCCGCCATCGCCGTTGGCGCCGCCCTCATCCTTCTCGACATCCTATTTGGCCGCCGGTCCGAAACACCCCATTCGAATGCGCGAACGCCGTAGCCGAGGAGGAAGTCCGTGAACCGATGGAATCGCTTCAATCGCCGTGAATTTCTCTCCACCACTCTTGGTGCCGCTGCATCTTTTTCTGTCCTGCCTCCCGGCCATGGCCTCATCAACGGACTTCTCGAGCCCCAGACGCGTTTCGCGCCTTTCCAATTTCCCGACGAATTTATTTGGGGAGCAGCCACCGCCGCCTATCAGATCGAAGGAGCCTGGAGCGAAGACGGCAAGGGCGAATCCATCTGGGACCGCTTCTCGCACACCACCGGCAAGGTGAAGGGCGCAAACACCGGCGACGTCGCCTGCGATTCCTACCATCGCTACAAGGAAGACGTCGCGCTCCTCGAAGCGCTAAACCTGAACAGCTATCGTTTCTCCATCTCCTGGCCGCGCATTCAGGCCGATGGCACCGGCGCACCCAATTCGAAAGGCCTCGACTACTACAAGCACCTCGCCGACGCGCTCCTCGAAGCCAAAATCCGCCCGCTCTGCACGCTCTATCATTGGGATCTTCCGCAAAAATTGGAGGAAGCCGGCGGCTGGCCCCATCGCGATCTCGCCGCACGCTTCGCCGATTACGTTGGCATCACCGTCCGCGCCCTCGGCGACCGCATCTCTCATTGGTGCATTTTCAACGAACCCTGGGTCTTCACGTTTCTCGGCTATTCCTGGGGCATTCATGCTCCTGCGCGCAAGAATTTCGCCGATTGCATGCGCGCCACCCACGTCGTCAACATCGCGCAAGGCCAGGCCTTCCGTGCGATCAAAGCCATCAATTCCAAGCTTCAAGTCGGCACCGCCTTCAGCATGGCCAATTGCCAGCCCGCCAGCACAAGCGAGGCCGATCGCCAGGCCGCCGATCGCGCCCACGCGCTCGGCAACATCTGGTTCGTCCACCCCGCGCTCCACGGCGAATATCCCAAAGCCTTCCCCGGCGATAATCCTCTCGATCTCCTGGGCATCAAGTCCGGCGACATGGAGCTCTGCCGCGCCCCGCTCGATTTTCTCGGCATCAACTACTACCGCCGCCAGCTTGTCTCCGCCATTCCTCCCGGCGCGGGCGAAGACGCTACCGGCGTCCACAATTCCGATGCCCACGAAGGTCCGCTCACCGATTTCGCCTGGGAAGTCTGGCCCGACGGCTTCCACGATCTCGTTTTCCGCATCTCCCGCGAATACAAAACCACGCCCCTGGAAATCACTGAGAATGGCTGCTCCTATCTCGATTCCCCCGACGAACACGGCCGCATCCCCGATGAACGCCGCATCCAGTTCCTGCGCGGCTACTTGCACGCGCTTGGCCGCGCCATGCTGCACGGCGCTAACGTCCGCGCTTATCATCACTGGAGCCTCATGGACAATTTCGAATGGGCCGAAGGCTATGCGCAGCGCTTTGGTCTGACCTATGTAGATTTCCGCACGCAAAAGCGCACCATCAAGGACTCCGGCCACTGGTACGCCAAGCTCGCTTCCACTGGCAGTCTCACTTAAGTAACTGGAACGGCGCCTCGGGAAACCGCTCCGCCCCCCATCACGTATTTCCTACAGGATGAAAATCATTCTCGTAGTCCTTCTTTTCTCAGCGCCGGTCATTATTGGTCCGCTCGGTAATGCCCCATTTCGTAGGTATTTCCCGAACTTGGTTTTACAGCATCCACCCGATTGCCTTGCTGTCGCTACTAAAGCATAGATAGTGTGGCGGCGAGCTGCCTCGAAGCTAGCCGAGGGCAGGAAGAAGTAGATGAGTTAATTCAGCGCGTGTGAACAAAAACTTGAGAATCTCACGCCAGAGCTCAATGCTTTCCGAAAAGCGCAGCTCTCCAGGTGTGAATCTTGAGTGTTCCTCGAGCCTACAGTTTGCGTGACCCTGGTTTAATGCCTGGCGCCCTCCCCCCGTGCGCCTCGGTCATAGACCGTACGTTCGCAACAAGAACGACAGATTCAATCGCCTAACCAGAATGTGAGGAAAGATGCGTAAGTTGAATTCTCTGCTAATCGTGTGTTTGGCGTTGGTTTTTGCCTCGACAGTTCAAGGTCAGACCAATGCCGGGGTGAACAACGCGGAGCTGAATGGCAATTACGCTTTTACATTCAACGGGCTCACTGGGAACGCGAACAGCTCGGTTGTTTTTGCCGCCGTAGGAAGATTCACGGCGGACGGGGCTGGAAATGTCACGAACGGCGAACTGGACACCAACGGCGTGGGACCCGGTTCGCAGCTAACCGCCATAGCGTTTACCGGGACGTACGCGATCGGTGCCGACAACCGGGGTGTGATGACTTTGAATATCCCCGGCGGCGCAAAGCTTGCCTTCGCGATGATGGCCAATGGCAATGCCCAGTTCATCGAGATGGACGCCGCAGGAGGGACAGGGACGATCGGCTCGGGGACCATGGAAAAGGTGGACACTACTGCGTACAGCACAGCAAGAATAACGGGTGACTACGCGTTTGGCGTCGCCGGTTTCGATAACGCAAATAATCGCGCTGCGATCACGGGCCGTTTCACTTCGAACGGGACAGGCACTCTCACCAACGCAGCTGGGGATGTCAACGCCTATGGCACCGGTTATTCGATGAACTTTACGGCGGCGAATTACACCGTGTCCAACACTGCCACGGGGCGGGGCACCATGAACCTCGCCTTCACGTTTGGCGGAACACCCGACAGCCTGAATTTCGTCTTTTACATCGTGAATCCAGGGAAGCTGTTTGTGATGGTGAGTGACCCGGTTACGACTGCGACTCCGTTGCTAAATGGCGTCGTGGTGCAGCAGCGAATCCCCGCGGGAGGTTTCACCAACGCCTCGCTGAACGGCAACATGGTGATTTACCTCACCGGACTCTCCGCGTGCGGTGGCGGAACAGGCACTGTGCCCAAAGCGGGCGCGGGTCTGCTCACTGCCAACGGCAACGGCGCCTTTTCTCTGACCTACGACGAGAACTACTGCAGGGCGCCCAATGCCTTCACCGATGCGCCGGGGACGTACAGTGTGGCCAGCAACGGGCGTACCTCGATTACGGTTGGAGGATTCAGCCTGGTTGCCTACCTGGAGGACTTGAATCAAATTTTCCTGTTCGTCTCGGATTCCAATGTCTTGTTCGGGTTCGGCGAACCCCAGGCCGCCGGTTCGTTCACCAACAGTGCGCTGAAGGGCACGTATGCTGGCTTTGCGACCAACCCGGCGGCGTTCGGAGTGGTCGTCTTCTCCGGCGAGTTCTCGGCGGACGGTGCCACCCCGACGGGCAATATCACCGGTGCCGAGGATATGGGTGTCCCAAGCGGACCGGTCTCCGGCGCAACGTTTAAAGCCACGTACTCTGTAACCTCATCGCCAACAAATGGCAAAGGAACCATGACGGTCACTTCCGGGACAGGAGGTAACGCCGTCATCTATATGATCTCCGCCTCGAAGTTTGTGGCGGTTTCTCTGAACGATCCCAATCCTGCAGTCTTGATCTTCGAGCAATCTTCAGCTGCTCCGGCCCTCTCCCTTTCCTCCCTGACGCTGAATCCCACCAGTGTTGCCGGCGGGAATTCCTCCACGGGTACGGTGACGCTGAGCGGGCCGGCTCCCGCGGGTGGTGCGCAAGTCGCGCTTTCCAGCAGCAACACCGCGGCGGCCACGGTGCCTTCCAGCGTAACGGTTCCCGCCGGAGCTACCAGCGCAACCTTCACGGTCAGCACCAGTGTCGTGACTGCATCGGCTGCAGTCACCATCTCCGCGGCCTACGGCGGCGCAACCAGGACGGCCTCACTCGCCGTGACGCCTGCGGCTCCTCCACCACCCACTCTCGCTTCGCTAGGGCTGAATCCCACCAGCGTTACTGGCGGGAATTCCTCCACGGGTACGGTGACGCTGAGCGGGCCGGCTCCCGCGGGTGGTGCGCAAGTCGCGCTTTCCAGCAGCAACACCGCGGCGGCCACGGTGCCTTCCAGTGTCACGGTTCCCGCCGGAGCTACCAGCGCGACGTTCACGGTCAGCACCAGCGCCGTGGCCGCATCGACTACGGTCACCATCTCCGCGGGCTACGGTGGCGTGACCAGATCGGCCTCACTCACGGTGGCGCCTGCGCCTCCTCCACCGGCTACTCTTTCGTCGCTGACGCTGAACCCGGCGAACGTGATTGGCGGCCTACAAACTTCCAAGGGCACGGTAACGCTCAGCGCGCCAGCTCCCGCAGGTGGTGCAACTGTCATGCTTTCCAGCAGCAACGGCGCCGCCCGCGTGCCTTCCAGCGTGTTCGTTCCGGCCGGAGCCACCAGCGCGACCTTCACGGTGAACACGTCCATTGTTCTCCTCTCAACTTCCGCCACGATCTCGGCTTCCTACAACGGTACGACTCGGACGGCGGGTCTTTTAGTGCTCTTGTAGCGGGCCGCGCCTAGATAGATGAGCGGCGTTTATATCGGCAGGGTCGGGTTATGTGGGGCCTTTGGCCTTTATTCCAAAGACTCGCGACGCGCGGGTGAAAGGAAGCACAGACAAGAAGTCTGGCTGGGCCGAAGTAGAGAGCTACGACGAAGCCTGCTGCACTTCGCTTTTGGGAACAAATCTCGAAACCGCGAAAACGCCGCGTTGCCTTGCTATGCTACATTGGCGCTCAGAGGCGGATACGCGCGTGACTCGCTACGGTCGCCTCCGATTGGGGCAAGGCCTTGGCTTCTGCCGAAGAACTCGTTGCGCGGTTGACCGGCAACAAAACAAAAATCCTTCGCTACGCGTGGATCCCGCAAGTGCTCGCTGGACTGTTTCTCTTGAGCCTTGGCTATTTCATGGGCCACGCTCATTTTCATCTGATCCGCGAAGGCACGAGGGTGCCCGGAAGGATTGTCGGCTATAAGCAGGAGAATTTCCGCAGCTCCTCGGGATCATTTTCTTCGACAGGGTATATGCCCATCGTCGAATTCCACACCAACGATCGCTTCGTCCATTTCCAGGATTGGCTGGGAAACTCAATCGCAGGAAGCGAAAATGTTCCAGTGATTGTCTTGTACGACCCCGCCAATCCGGCGGTAGCCATGATTGATCGGCCCGTCTGGAATTGGATCCCCTGGGCGCCCATTTTCGCCGTCGGCCTCCTCTTGGTTCTTTCGGCCATGAACGGTTTCTTCAAGTCGCGACGCACCGTTGAGACCTCGTGACACTCCTTGTTGCGGCGGGTCTTCAGACCCGGTCTTTATTCTTTCACTTCCCCGCACTCGCCAGCGATTTCAGCCGTTCCTTGTTGATTTTCAGCACAATGCCGGCGTTGCGGTCAGCCACCTCGCTCACCTTATATTCTGCTGATGTGCCCAGCACCTGCGCCACCTCGGACGGCGTCAACTTGTATTCGTCCGTCAGCCACTGCGCCATGTTCGCGGTGGCTGTGCGGAACGCATCATCCAGCGACCCGTCCAGCCCCATCGCCATGATGTGCGTCGCGGACTCCACGCGCGGCCCCATGATCCGTTTCCCCGGAATCACATCCACCGTGAACTCCACGTCCATCGACGTTTCCAGCGCGTTGCCGTTGAGCTCCCCATCACCCTGCATGGCGTGCCCATCGCCCACATACAGCAGCGCCCCCGGCACACTCACCGGCAGATAGACTGTCGCACCCTCCACGATCTCGTTGAAGTCCATGTTCCCGCCGTAGCGCCCGGAGTCCCCCGCCCCCGGAGCCGCTTGTGCCACGTTTGGCGCCACTGCCACGCATCCCAGCATTGGCCGCAACGGCACCGCGTATCGCGTCAGATGCTCCGCCGGTTTTTCCGGCGTGGCCACTCCGTGTTCCGCGTCCAGATGCCAGCGCACCGTCTTCCCTCCGTCCTTCATCTTCACCGCCAGATCGCTGTCCAGCGCGCGCCCCACGACAAAGTCATCGCTCTCGGCCCAATCGCGATTCAGCCGTAGCCGCGTCAAGTGCACCACCAGCGTGTCTCCTGGCGAAGCCGTCTCCACGAAAAATGGCCCCGTCTCTGGATTTCCGCCCAGGACGCGCGTCACGCCCTTTTCATCCGTTCCTCCCGCATCCACTGTCGTCGTGTGCACGCTGTCGCCGGGTGAGATCGTCAGCACCGGTTTGTTGGCCGCCGAAAATTGCCGGTAAAAAGTGGCCGGCGTGAATTCATGCCGCTGCGGCGTTCCCGCCCGCCGCGCCGGAACGAGTTCCGCCGTAAACTTGTGCGTCTCCGGATGTGCAGCATCGTCTGCGTGCGTAAACACCACTGTCCCGGTAATGGTCCCGCCTTGAACTGTGGCTTTGCCTTCGTCCGTCCCGCCCTGTTCGTCCTTGGCCAGAAAATAGATCGAGCTGCCTTTGAGCGTTCCCTCCAGCTTGTCCACATCAAAATTCCCGCTCAGCTTTTCTCCCTCCTGCTTCAGCTCCATCCGAAAATAGATCGTCGTCCCGTAAAAGTCCGTGTTCACCACCCAGCGCCCGGAAACATCCCCGTTCGCAGTCCGCGCCGGTTCTTGCGCGCTGCACGTCAACAGAACTCCCGGAACAAACAACAACAAGAACAAGACTTTGCGCATGGTTCTCTCCTCCGCCACCGATTCTAGACGAGCGCGCATGCTGCTGGTTAGCCTCTTCTGGCGGCGAGTGGCACAGGCAGACGATCGCGAAGACAAAGACTGCTTGCGCGGTCGCGGAAAAGACGCAATGAAGAAAAGACACACTAAGGAAAATAGGGTACAGGGCGCAAAATTCGGCAATCCCGCAATCTTTGTCGGCCTGGTGGAGTGGGCCGACCGCATCATTACGGAGTGAATTCTTTGCTGCGGCGACTCCCTATCGATCGTGGCGTTAGGCTGTAGGTTGAACCAGGTTGATGAGGTTGCCGCAGGTGTCCTCAAACAGGACGGCGAGGATTGACCCCATGCTCTTCGGTTCATCACGGAAGCTGACGCCAAGCGCCTTTAGCCGCCCGTACTCCGATTGGATATCGCTGGTTAGGAACGCCGTGGCTGGAATGCCAGCAGCAAACAGGGCCTTTTGATACGTCTGAGCAGGCACGAAACCCATAGGCTCCAGCACTAGCTCGACGCCTTCCGCGCCCTCCGGCGAAGACACGGTCAACCAACGGAATGGACCCATGGGTATGTCCTTGTTCTTCACGAAGCCCAAGACGGCGGTGTAGAAGCGGAGAGCGTTCTCTTGGTTGTCAACCATTACGCTGGCTAGCCTGATCTGCATGGAAGGCTCCTCGTTGACGTGGTTTTAGCGCAGTCGTCCGAGATGTACGGCATTCTAACGGAATTTCGGAAACGCGTCCACAGAGGCATCATCCTCACTCACACACTCTTAGCACGGACGGTAGAACCGGACGCTTACGGCGATACGGCAAAAAGCAGTTAAGACCGCGCCACCCGCCGGAAAAATGGAGAATCTTTAGAGAGGAGGAGGAAAAAAGAAGATGGAGCAAAAGTTAAAATCAGCACTACAGAGGTTTGGCCACCTTTCTTCACCAACTGGCGTCAGAATCTTCAGCAAGATTTGAGCCCTGAGAGCCATTCGCATGCCGAGAAGGCTGTTCGCTGTGATGCTAGCTGCTAGCTCCACCTTCGTTCAGGCGGAGCAATCGTCCGCACAAGAAATTTCCGCCGCCCAAACACAACAGCTACCGCAGCCTAGCACCCAGCAGAGCGAAGCCCGAACCAAGATCAGCGTCAATTCCGATCTCGTCGTCCTCCCTGTCACTGCCAAAGATCGCCACGGCAATCTGGTTCCTGATCTTCATAGGGAAGAGTTCCGCATCTACGACGACAACGTTGAACAGTCCATTGACGTTTTCACTGCCGAAGCTTTTCCGCTCTCGCTGGTCGTCCTCATCGACGACGATCTGAAAGCGATGGATGCCGCACAGATGGCTCCCACTCTGCGCGCCATCACCGCTGGAATTAGTCCGAGCGACGAGGCCCTCATCTGCCGTTTCGACCTGGCTTTCTATCGAGCGGAAGGATTCACCGGCGATCTCAACAAGCTATGGGCAGACCTGAAGGATGCCCAAGACCACAGCGGTCCTTCTACAGCTGGCCCCGTCCCATTCGTTTCCTCGCCATCGAGCCATCCACTCGGAGTGGGGGAACCGCCCCCGGGGGCGCCAACTAACTTTGGGTCCCGCCCAACCAAAGCGCTCGACGACGCCGTCCATTCCGCCGCTGAGTTGCTCCATGATCGCGGAACCAGTCGCCGCAAGATCATCCTTCTGATCTCCGATGGTCTCAACGGACCTCCATTTAACCGTGATACCTATTCCGACGCTCTCGAGACTCTCCTTCACGACAATGTATCCGTATACAGTTTGGCTGTCGGCCATTCCTTAAAGCGAAAATTCTCCCGCCTGCTCAATTATGCGAACGACTCGGGCGGCGACATCTATTACGCCGTCCAAAGCGCCGCCATGGAAAGGCTCTATTCGCGAATAACCGAAGAAGCTCGCCACCAGTACACCCTGGCATACGTGCCTCACGGCAACAACCGCAACGCTAGTTATCACCAGGTGGAAGTCCGTACCACGCGCGAAGGCGTCACTATCAAGACTCGCCAGGGCTACTACACAGGCCCTCTCGTGATTCCGGCAAGGCAGTAACGCTTGCTTTAAATTGTGGCATCGGCGCCTCCCATCCCGCAGAGTTCCAAACCCCTCCTCTCCGTTCTCCGAACTTCTTGATCTTCCCCGGCGTTCCCCTTCAGGATATACCCCTCTCGACAGCCTGCTACAATCGGCCTGTGCCGGCTGAGACCCAACCCGAGATTCATGAACTTCTGGCGGTAGCTACCGACGCTGGGACGCGGCTCGACCGGTTCGTGGCCGCCCATTGTCCGGAACTCTCGCGCTCGCGCGTGCAAGAACTCATCGATGGCGGGCTTGTCCTTGTCAACGGCAAGGCCGCGAAATCTTCCCAGAAACTTCATGGCGGTGAAATCATCACCGTGCGGGCCCATCCGCGGCCGGCGACTCACGCCGAAGCGGAATCGATTTCGCTCGATGTGCTTTACGAAGACGACGACGTTATCGCCATCAACAAGGCCGCTGGCATGACCGTTCACGCCGGCGCCGGCAATGTTTCGGGCACACTCGTCAACGCGCTTCTTGGGCGCGGGCAAGCGCTTTCGCAGTCCGGCGATCCGTTGCGGCCGGGAATCGTACATCGGCTGGACAAGGAAACCTCGGGGGTGATCCTTGTCGCCAAGAACGACGCGGCGCACGCCAAGCTGGGCGAAGCTTTTCGCCAGCGAGCCATTGCGAAAACGTATATCGCGCTGGTGCAGGGCATTCTCGGAGAGAAGAGCGGGCGAATCGAGCTGGCCATTGGGCGCGATCCCATCCATCGCACGCGCATGACGACGCTGCGCAAATCCTGGCACGGAGCGGACATCGCCAATCCCCGCGAGGCCCGCACGGATTGGAAGGCTCTCGCCAAGATCGACAGCACGACGCTGGTGGAAGTCCAACTCCACACCGGGCGCACGCATCAGATTCGCGTGCACTTCTCCGCACTGAAGCATCCCGTAGTGGGCGATACGCTCTATGGGGCGGCAAGCGAATTGCGCGCGGGTAAAACAACATTGCCGCCCCTGGGACGCAATTTTCTGCATGCCGCAAAGCTCGGCTTTGCGCAGCCCCGGACCAGCGCATGGATCGAAGTTCGCGCCGTGTTGCCCGTTGAATTGCGCGAATATTTGAAAAAACTTTGTGACGCTGCTGGAGAACCGCAGAGCCGAATTGACGCTGCGCTGGCGGGGTACCTATAATCGATGCAAATGCGACGGACAATCACTTCGATCTTCTTGGCGTCCGCGGTGTTGCTCCTTCCGCTGACCGAGCGGGCGCAACAATCTTCACCGGCCAAACCTCAAGCATCCTCCCCGGTCACTAATCCGCAGACGTCCTCGCCGGACACGAAGCCTCAGACGCCCGCACTGGCACAGTCAGCAACACCGAAACAGGACCCCACCCAGCAGAGCGATCAAACGATTAAGACGGTGGTCAACCTGGTCGACGTGCTTTTCACCGTGCTCAACCGCCGCAACAAACTCGTCCCCGAACTCGAAAAGGGCGACTTCAAGATTTGGGACGACAAGGCTCCGCAGGAAATCCGTTATTTCAGCAGGCAGTCCGATCTGCCTCTGCGCATCGGCATGTTGCTGGACACTTCCAACAGTATCCGCGACCGCATCAAGTTCGAGCAGGACGCTTCCGTCAATTTTCTGTTTAGCGTGCTTCGCCGCAATAAAGATGAAGCTTTTGTGATGACCTTCGACGACGAACCGCAAATCGTCCAGGGCTTCACCGGCGATGCCGGAGCACTGCGCGACCAGATCACCAAGACGCGCGCGGGCGGCGGCACCGCAATTTACGACGCGATCTACGAGGCGTGCGTGAAAGAGCTGAGCCATCCGCCGCGCCCGCCGGGCGATCAGCCGGACGTGGTGCGCCGCGTCATGATTCTCATCAGCGATGGCGAGGACAACTTATCGACACACACGCGCGCGGACGCCATCGAAATAGCCCAGCGCACCAGCGTGGTCATTTACACGATCAGCACCAGCACGCAATGGATTTCCCTCTCGCAAACCGATCCAAGCAAGATGGGCGACCGCAAATATCACCTCACGGACGGTGACAAAATTCTCCAGGAACTGGCCGAAGAAACCGGCGGCCGCGCGTTTTTTCCTTATCACGTGGACGATCTCGATCAGTCGTTCCAGGACATCGGCGACGAACTTCGCAACCAGTATTCCATCGCCTATCTTCCAACGAACTACGTCCTCGATGGCCGCTACCATAAGATCCGCATCGAAGTGCCCGAACACAAGGGCTACCAGGTCCGCGCGCGCCGCGGCTACTTCGCCCGCGCCAACGCGAATGTTCCCACGACGCCCAATCCTGGAGGCGCGGAGACCAAGTAATCGGTCTTTGATTTTTCTCTGCCGGCTTTGATTGTTTTCTACTGAGAGGCGTCGCGAAGGAGCACTGCGTCGGACTCCGTGTGCCCGCGTTCGATGGCGATTTTCGCGCCGTCGGGAGAATACCGGAAAGCATAAATCGATTCCGACGTGAAGTGCGTCAACGGGCGGCTAGGCGATCCATCCACGGGACGGGCCCAAAGATTATCCACGGCTTTTTCCCGCACCACGTAGGCGACCGATTTTCCGTCCGGCAGAAACGCAAATCCCCGCAGAGCTCTCTGGTCGTATTCGATATAGGATTTTTTCTTTTCCTCGATCGAATAAAGCGCCAGCATCAACTGATGGTCGGAATCGCGCACTTCGTCCTTCACGATTGTTTTTCCGTCCGGAGAAAGCGCGTAAAGACCGGTGGGCGCATAGACGATAGTTTCCGCAAGCCCACCTTCCAGATAAATCCGTTTCAAATAACGGTTATCGCCGCGATCCACGTAGTAGACCCATTTTCCGTCGAGCGAACATTCCGGATCGGATTCGTTCAATCCGAATGTGAGCTGGTTGAGGTTGGTTCCCCCCGCATCTATGCGCCACAGATTTGTGGCCACGCCACTCACCCCACCGAACTGACGGAACACGATGTACTTCCCGCCGCCGCAGGAAGCCGCCTGGTCCGGAGGATGCCGCATATTCGAGGCCACGACGCTCTCGCTTCCGGCGGTGCTCACGATTCGAATGTCAGGCCCTTGCGGGATGACCAGACGCCCGTCGGGCATCCAATCCCATCGCCAGATACTCAATCGAGACGACAACGGCACCGGTTGCACGGAGTCGGGCGAGGATGCGGGGGCCACGCCGAGCTCGAATTTGAGCTGCGCCTGACTGGCGGCAATCGTGCGGCCGTCGGACGCCAGGCTCGGGTGCAGATAGCGGTTGGTGTCCGTGGTGAGCAGGCGAAATTCTCCTCCCGGATATGAAACGATTCCGAGTTGCGTCCGTTCGAAACCGGTTTCCGCAAGAGACGCGGAAACCAGGACGCCGTTGCCGTCCGGCATCCACGAGGGATCGAAGTAGGCGCGGTCCTTCGCTGGCGCGGCCAGCTTCTGCTCTCCGCTCGCGGCGTCGACCGCGACAAAGCCGCCGAAGTCATTTGGTGTCGGCTGCACCACGGGGATCAAAATCGTTTTTCCGTCCGGCGACCAAGTGAGGGTGAGGCTGTCCGTCGAAATTGGCTTGTGATTGAATAACGCGCGGTCCGGAGAACCATCCTTGTGGACGAGATACAAATCCATCAGCGAAGAATCTTCGTGCTGGTGGAGATAGGCGAAGTGCTGCCCATCCGGGGAAAATGCGATGGGGCTGTCCACGTCCTTGATCATCAATCGCGGCGTTCCGCCCAGCAGGGGCGCCAGATACAGAGAAGCGATCGACTGCTCCTCTTCATCGCGGCGCACGAAATAGATGTAATCTCCGTCGGGCGAAAATGTCAATCCCGCATAGCGCGTCGCAAATGGGGCGACCACCTGCGTATTGCTGCCCGTGGGGATATGCCGCAGCCAGAGCGACTGCAGCCCGTTTTCTTCGCTGACGAGCAACAAATATTTTCCGTCGGGAGAGAGCCTTGTCAAGAAGACATGTCCGCTGTTGGTCAGATTTTCGATCTTCACTTTCTCAAAAGGCAGATGCTGCGTGCGCCACACCAGCGAGTAGATGCCGAAGGCGGCGGCGACGAACAAGAGGAGAGCAGCTGCAAGTGCCAGGCCGGTGCCGAATTTGTTCTTGCTGGCGGCGGCGATCAGGACGGAACTGCTTGAAGGCGAGCGCGGTGGCTCGGCGGGTTGGGCGGCTGGCGTGGACAATGGCGTTGAGATGCGACCTGAAGAAGCGGGGACGGGCGTGGCTTTCCTGTAGTCCAATTCGCGTTGGAGGCGTTTGAGGTCGGCGCGCAATTCCGCGGCGACCTGGTAGCGGACGTCGCGGTCTTTTTCGAGGGCTTTGTTGAGGATGCGCATGAGCTCGGAAGGGACGTTGGGATTGAGGGTGACGGGAGGCATGGGAGCGTTGTGCAAGATGTTGTCGAAGACGACGGCGCTGGTAGTGCCTGGAAAAGGCTGCTTGCCCGTAGCCATTTGGTAGAGCACGGCGCCGAGGGAGAAGAGGTCGCTTCGAGCATCAAGTTCCTCGCCGCGCGCTTGCTCGGGTGACATGTAAGAGATGGTGCCGACAGCGGTGCCGGGACTGGTGAGGAGCAGAGTCTCCGGATCGTCGAGGGTTTCGCCGGCGAGGTTTGCGTGGTGTTCGGGGAGGAGTTTGGCGAGGCCAAAATCGAGAATCTTGACGGTGCTTCGCTCGGTGACGAAAATGTTGGCGGGCTTGATATCGCGGTGGATGATGCCTTTTTTGTGGGCGGCGTCGAGGGCGTCGGCGAGCTGGATGCCGATGTCGATGGTGCGCGGAACCGGAAGGGAACCCAGGGGGATCAATTTGTCGAGAGTCTGCCCTTCGAGCAATTCCATGGCGATGAAGGTCCGGCCATCGTGTTCTTCGATGGCGTGAATGATGCAAATACCGGGATGATTGAGCGCGGAGGCGGCGCGGGCTTCGCGGAGGAAGCGTTCGAGAGACTGTGGATCGCGGTGGGTGGCTTCCGGGAGAAATTTCAGGGCGACACGGCGGCCGAGTTTGGTGTCTTCGGCTTCGTAGACGACGCCCATGCCGCCGCTGCCAAGCTTGCGGAGGATTTTGTAGTGGGCGATGGTCTCATTGAGCATGGGCGCGGAGCGAAACGAGGATGGTAGACGGTCGGCGGATTGCGGTCAATTGGGTTCGGGGAATGAGTATTGAGCTAGCCTCCGATTTTTGCGTTCATCAGGCGAGTGACCGCGTGAAGGCGGCGCAAATCCCAAGCCGACCTGCACAGCCAACGGCTATGATATAAACTTCCACTCGGTTGCTGTTTTGGACGAAAGCAGTCTGTCTCGGTGCGGCAAACCTCGAAGCGGTTCTAAGCGTGACGCGCTCCGAGCAGGAGGGAGTTCGCATGACACAATCTGATTCCTGGCCAGCGCTTCCGCTCGCCGAATGGAAGGATACCTACGCCACCCTGCACATGTGGACCCAAATCGTTGGGAAAGTCCGTCTCGCGCTTAGCCCGCAGATCAACCATTGGTGGGGATCGACTCTCTACGTCACCGCTCGCGGTTTAACGACCTCACCGATACCCTATAATAAGGGAGTTTTTGAGGTTAACTTCGATTTCATCGCTCACACCCTGGAGATTACCACCAGTCTCGGGGAAAGCAGGGCTTTCCGCCTCGTCCCCCGTACCGTTGCCGCATTCTATTCGGAATTCATGGGCGCGTTGCATGCACTCGGCATCGATGTGAAAGTGTGGCCCATGCCCGTCGAAGTGCCTCGGCCCGTTCGATTCAATCTGGATGAGAGTCATGCGGCATACGATGGCGAATATGCGCATCGCTTCTGGCAAATTCTCGTTAGCGTGGACACCGTTTTTTGGGAATTTCGCTCACGATTCATTGGCAAGGTCAGCCCCGTCCATTTCTTCTGGGGCAGCTTCGATCTGGCGGTGACGCGCTTTTCCGGGAGAAGTGCGCCGGAGCGCCCGGGCGCGGACCCGATCACCAAAGAAGCCTACTCCCACGAAGTAATCAGCGTGGGGTTTTGGCCCGGCGATGGTGAGATAGTGAGGGATGCGGCCTTCTACGCGTATGCCGCGCCGGAGCCGGCGGGATTTAAGGAACACCGGGTGCGCCCCACGAAGGCTTTCTATAGTACGGAGAAAAGCGAATTCTTTCTGATGTATGACGATGTTCGATCGTCGGACACTCCCGGGCAATTATTGCTGGAGTTTTGCCAGAGCACTTATGAAGCAGGAGCAATTCTTGGAAATTGGGATCGTTCGAATTTGGAGCGGGCCGCGGTAAGAGCTCGTAACGCATAGCCGAATCCGTTCCACCGACGCCATCTTCTCCTATCGGTGGGAGTCTGTGTCTCGGGAATTGCTGACCTAGTTCTGAGGACGTCGAACAATCGGAAACCGGCCCACTACTGGGGAATGGAAGCAGGGAGAGGATGGAAATCAGAAATCAGAAAAAAGGGCAGCCAGAGGTGTGCCGGGCGCGATTCTAGCTGATTCGATGGTAAATTCAGGCGTGCAGCCGCTGTTTGAGGATGGTCATCTATAGAGCATGCGATACCTGGTGCGAGCTCGAGTGAAAGATGGTTGCCGGGGCACGCTGCTGGAAGCGATTGAGCGCGCCACATTGGGGGAAGGCTCGGTCGCCGCGGGCGAATACCTGCGCAACATGAACGAGGCGAGGGTTTGTGCCGACCAGACGGTCGGCTGGGTGGAAGTCTGCTACTGCCCTACACCGCTGCAGGAAGAGCGTCCTTACTGGGAGGAGTATTTTGAGCTGGTGAGGGTGCGAGACGCCCACGACCGCCGCAGATGCCGGGACGAGAACGGCTCCGAGCCCTGGGCCTGCGGAGATTGCGACTGCACCGCGCGGCTCGAAGAAACGTTGAAGAACACTGGCAAGCCATTCCTGGAACTCCTGCACAATTCTGTCAACGATCCCACTCGCTAGGGCAAGGGGCGCGGGACGGAGAAAGTCAAGGTCTTCGCAGGATCAGGAGCGAATGGTCATTGCGAGCAAACTCGGAAATGCGAATCGCGCTGGTGCTGATTAGCCGAGCGGCGACAATCGTCGGATAATCACAATTCTCCAAGATGATGACTTTTGGCGGGTGCCCGAGTGTATTCGCCATCATGACGAAATCTCTGTCGGCGATTATGATCGCGAAGCCGTTCCGTTTGGCGTAATCCCAAATCTCGCGATCAGGGGTGCCGAAGCTCAAGCGAACTTGAGTGACGTGAACCGCACCAGGGAGAAGATCCTGGACAAGCTCCACCAACCTCCGGGAAAGATCCTCATCAAGAAGGAGCTTCATTCAGGCTAACGGACAACGGTATTGTCTTTCAAAGCAGCGGCCCACTGAAGTGCGGCGAGGATGTCTTCTTCCGTGAGCTCCGGGTAGTCGGTGATGATTTGTTCGTGGGAGGCGCCCGTTCCGAGCCATTTGAGAATGTCCCAGACGGTGATACGCAAATCGCGTATGCAGGGCTGCCCGGATCGTAACCCAGGGGTGATGGTAATCCTCGAAAGCAGACTGTCCACGACGCAATCTCCGGCTGCGTTCACTAATATTATGCACAATTATGGTACGGACCAGCGGGCCCGCGAAGCAAGGACAAACGGAACAGCGTTAGAGGTGATGGAGGTGGGAGAAAAAAAGCGCTTGACACATTCCCATATAGGAATGTATTGTTGAGCCCATGGCACGAGCAGCGACAACGTCGGATGCGTTCAATGCCGTGGCGGAGCCGCGGCGGCGGGAGATTCTGAACTATCTGGCGCTGCAGGAGCGGCCGGTCGGGGAGATTGTGGATTCGCTGGGGGTGGCGCAGCCGTCGGTGTCGAAGCACCTCCGGGTGTTGCTCGAGGTGGGCCTGGTCAACGTGCGGCGCGACGGCCGCCGGATGCTCTATCGAACCAACGCGGAGGCGATCCGGCCGCTTCACCAATGGACGGAAACGTTCGAGCGCTACTGGCGTCATCAATTAAGCCGCGTCAAGGAACGCGCCGAGCGCAAAAGCAATCCGTCAAACGACGCGGGACCGGGTTTTAGTTCAAGGAGGAAAAATGATCTCGACGGCAACAAGAATTGAGGATTTGACGCTGGGCATCACGGAGGAAATCCATGTGCGCGCGCCGCTGGAGGCGACGTTTGCGGCGCTGTTGGAGCAACTCGGACCGTTCAACGAAACGGCCGAAGACAGGCCCATGCCTATGAAGCTCGAGGCGTGGCCGGGCGGCAGGTGGTACCGCGACCTGGGCGACAACAACGGCCACTTCTGGGGAGTGGTGCAGGCCATTAAGCGGCCGACGTTGCTCGAGATTACGGGGCCGTTGTTCATGTCCTATCCGGTCGTGTCGAATCTGCAGTACCGCTTGAGCGAGAAAGATGGCGGAACACTGCTCGCTTTTCACCACACGGCGCTTGGACTGATTTTGGAAGACCACCGAAAAGGAGTCACGGGGGGCTGGAAGCATATCCATGAAGGCGTTCGGAAGCGGGCGGAGGCGTCGCGTTTGCGGTGAACGGTGATGCGGTGGGCGTCGTCCCGGCGACGGGAGGAAATTATGTGTCCATTTTGCATGGCCAGTGCAGCGCTGATGGTCGGCAGCGTGCTGTCGGCGGGCGGATTGACCGCGCTCGTGGTCAAGAAGCTCGGCGCGAAGAAGGGCCCAAAGAAATTATTCCAGAATTCAAATCCAAAGGAGGAAACAACATGGGTGAAGTAACGAACGAACAAGTCAATTTGATGTTGCGTCTGTTTGAGGACCGGCGTGAGCCACGGTTGCGCGAAGCGCGGGAGTGGTTCTCGGCCAACTTCCACGTGAAAAACGAGGAGGAGTTGATGCGTGTCTGTCCTCCCGGCAGCCAGGGAAACACGTACATGCGCATGGTGCTCGGTTATTGGGAAATGGTCGCGAGCATCGTAAACCGCGGCCTCATCGACGAAGAGTTTTTTTTCGAAAGCAGCGGGGAGCAATGGGGCGTGTGGGAACAGGTGAAGCCGGTGATCGTCGCGTGGCGCGCGATGTTTAGCAGCCCGAAGTTCCTCGGCAACCTCGAACAACACTGCAATCGCCTCGAATCCTGGCGCGAGAAGCGCAACCCTGGGTCCAACGCAGCCATTCGCAAAGTGCTCGCGCAAATGCAACAGGCAAGCCAAGCGCCCAAGGCACAGGCGGCGGGCAACTAGAGAGCAGGTTCGAAACCCGTTTTGTTTTCCAACTGATCATTCAGAGAATGCGCGAGTGGACATAGAAAAAAGGAGAATCAGTTATGTCACAGAGCACGATTGAACATCCGAAAGTTGTCTCGCAGGCGGAATGGGTTGCGGCGCGCAAGGAACTCTTGAGAAAGGAGAAGGAATTCACCCGTCTGCGCGATCAGTTGAGCAGGGAACGCCGCGAACTGCCCTGGGAGAAAGTGGAGAAGAAGTATGTTTTCGATGGACCTGGTGGAAAGGAGTCGCTTGGCGACCTCTTCGGCGGGAAAAGCCAGCTGATCATTTATCACTTCATGTTTGGACCGGAGTGGAAGGAGGGCTGCCCGAGTTGCTCGTTCAATATGGATCATACTGACGGCGCACTCGTGCACCTGGGTCAGCGCGATGTGACGTTTGCAGCGATTTCACGAGCGCCCCTGCCGAAGATCCAAGCGTTCAAGGAGCGCATGGGCTGGCGCTTCAAGTGGCTGTCGTCGTATCAGAATGATTTCAACGGCGACTACCACGTCTCGTTCACCAAAGACGAAATGACCAAGGGCAAGGTGTATTACAACTACGACATGCTCGAATTCCCGAGCGAGGAAGCCCCTGGACTCAGTGTGTTCTACAAGGATCCTATTGGCGATATCTTCCACACCTATTCCACTTATGCGCGCGGCACTGAGATGGGGGTCGGCACGTACAACTACCTCGACCTTGTGCCGAAAGGCCGCGACGAAGACGCCTTGGCCTTTACGATGTCATGGGTTCGCCATCATGATCGCTACAGCGATGGCTATCTAGCTGACGCGAATAAGCCGTACTGGCCCGCAATCGCCCAAGACTCCGCGAGCGATTGCTGCGAGCAGCACCGCCCGTAAATCTTTCTGGCTGCTTCGAATTCCATCCGAACGGCCTCGGAGGCAACACCAATGCAGCGCAACGCTGACGGTCGTTGCCGTGATGTTAACGAGCGGATTGACCGCTTTGGTGGTGAAGAGGTTTCGTTCGAAGAGCACACGAAAGGAGAAGTTATGAGACTTGCAGATTCCATCTTGATGGAGATTGACCAGGAAGCACAAACGACGAAGCGAGTATTAGAGCGAATTCCGGAAGACAAATTCGCCTGGAAACCCCACCCGAAATCCTTTTCGCTGGGCCAATTGGCCCTGCACATTGCGTCCTTGCCGGGCAGCGTCACGGCGGCAGCGGTGCCGGACAGTATGGAAGCCCCGAACTTTTCACAGCCGGAGGCGAAGAGCCGCCAGGAAGTCCTGGAAACTTTCTCCAAGAGCCTCGAGAGTGCGAAGGATACACTGAAAAAGATGGACGACGCTCGGCTCACCTCCATGTGGAGCTTGACGAGGAACGGAAAGGTCCTGATGTCCGTACCGCGGATCGCATTCATTCGCTCAATCCTCATGAATCATAACTATCACCATCGTGGGCAGCTTTCGGTCTATCTGCGGATGCTGGATGTTCCAGTGCCGTCGATTTACGGACCGAGCGCAGACGAAAATCCGTTTGCCTAGTTCCAGGAAAATCGAACCAAAGACGCAAACGAGAGGAGATGAAGATGGAACCCAGACTAGAGAAGAGCAAGATGGATCATCCAAGAATCGTGTCACAGGCGGAGTGGCTTGCGGCCCGCAAGGAACTCTTGAAAAAGGAGAAGGAATTCTCGAAGTTGCGGGATGAACTCGGCCGGCAACGCCGGGAAATGCCCTGGGAGAAGGTAGAGAAGGCATACATGTTCGATGGGCCGAAAGGTAAGGAATCGCTGGCCGAGCTTTTCGGCGGCAGGAGCCAGCTGATTGTGTATCACTTCATGCTCGGTCCGGACTGGAAGGAAGGCTGCCCGAGCTGCTCGTTCATTTCCGACCATATCGACGGCAGCGTGGTGCACCTGGCGGCGCGAGACGTCAGACTGGTGGTGGTTTCGCGGGCGCCGCTGGCGCGGATCGAGGCGTTCAAAAAGCGGCTGGGCTGGCGGTTCCATTGGGTGTCGTCGAGTGTGACCGACTTCAACTACGACTACCAGGTGTCCATGACCAAGGAGGAACTGGAGAAAGGCCAGGCGTACTACAACTATTCCATGCAGCAATTCCCAAGCGAAGAACGACCGGGCACGAGCGTGTTCTACAGAGATGGGTCCGGCAACATCTTTCACACCTATTCGAGCTATGCTCGCGGGCTGGACATCCTCATCGGGGCGTACAACTGGCTGGATCTTACACCAAAGGGGCGCGACGAAGAGGGGTTGAAGCATGGCATGGCGTGGGTGCGGCACCATGACAAGTATGGCGAAGGGTATCAGGTGGACGCGAAGGCCGAGTACACCCAGCCCGCCAAGATCTCGGGCGCCACAGGCGATTGCTGCGAACATCACGGCACATGAATCTTTTGCGGAGTTGTCGTTAGCGTTTTCTCATATGAATTGTACGTGCCTCAGCTTGATACCGTCCGCACGATCCTGGGCAAGGTCATGATGCGCTTGTTTCGTGAACCAGCTTTCGGCGCGCTGCGGCCAAGTTTGCGAGAACGCCGCAGCGAGCAATGACCTCTTTGATCATGGACAATGGCGATTGGAGGAAGCTACGCCCTCGATTTGGTTAACTCGGCTAATAAAGTAAATCGAGGTTATTCTTTCGGGTAGATCAGCCTGAGGTACCCGCGAGTCGTCTCGAGGCGAATTTTGTCCCGCTTGCTTTTGTCTTGCGAAGTGGCAGAGGTGGGCTGGTAGGTTAACCGGTAAGCGGACTGTAGATCTGAGGCAAGCCGCTGAAAGATCATCGCCAGTTGCTTTTGCGACTCCGGAATCAGGACTTCCCCGCCAGTTTCATCGGCAATCTTATGGGCTTGCTCACTGCTGCGCTTTTCGTTCCGCTTTGAATAGCCGCCACCGAAATCCACACTCAGTATCACGGGGAAAATGGAGACCCCACCTCTACGCGCGACATCGAGAACGTCCTTAGCTGAATGCCTGCTGGCATTGTCCTCAAAATCGCTGAGGACGACATAGACCTTCCGGCCGGGAATGTCGGCGAGCTTCTCGGGTTTCAATACCAAACAAAGAGCGTCGTAGAGGGCAGTCGAACCCCAATATCCTCCGGGGATTTGCTTTAATCCCTCGTCGATCTCTTCTGGTTCATGTGTGGGCTGAGTGACTACGACCACTCGCTCGCCGAACCCCACAAGGAAGGCTGTATCTCCTGCGCGCCAAATGGAGTGTACCAACTCGTTCGCCAATCTTGTTTCGTCCTCTATGTACTTGTCGGCACGGCGGCTTCCACTCACATCGAAGAACAGTCCGATCGTGAGTGGCTCGCGAGCGGCGGGAGAAAGAGATTTGATCTTTACCTCCCCCTTATTCTCAAACAGCCGGAGTTCTTCGGGTTTGAGATCGGCGACAGGCCGACCGTCCTTGTCGAGGGCAATCAAATCCAGCACTCGAAGCCCTGGAGCAGCTTGGTTTTGGTCCTGAGAAGCGGTTGAAGGTCTTGAAACGGTCGGCGCTTGTGCGACCGCTGTTGATGGCCACCGACTGTGCGAACAAAGAGCACAAAGCAATAGAATTCGGAAGCCCATCCGAATCACGAGTTTTTATCCTTTTGGCGCGTAGTAGCCTTTGCGGGCGAGGACCTTCAGGTCGTGCTCGGTCGTTTCCACTTTGACTTTGCGAAATTTTCCGTCCTGGGCCGAGTTGGTCGGATAGTAGCCCAGCGTATACTGGCTGCGGAGCTCCTCGGAAATCTCGTCAAAGGCTTCCGCGAGCTTTTTTTCCGACCGAACGGAAATCATGCGCCCGCCGGTCTCCTCCGCCAGTTTGTGCGCCACTCCCGGGTTGCCGCCATATCGCGGGTCCACGACGAGCAGGATATGAATCACCGTGTCCGTGCGCTGGGCCGCTTCGATCGCTTCTTCCAGCCTTACCTTGCTGCCCGTGTCCTCCGCGTCGGTAACGATGACAATTGCTTTGCGTCCGGCTTCCGAAGCTAGTTTTTCACCGCACGCCAGATAGATCGCATCATACAGAGCGGTGCCGGTGATTTGCCGCGACCCGATGGGCCCGGGATTTCCCGCGATGGTCCCCTGATCCGGCACATTGATCCTGCTCTTTCGAATGGCGCGTTCCAGTTGGCCATGCTCGTCGGTGAAATCCGACAGCAGATCGACATTCGAATCGAAGGACATCACCAGCGCCTCGTCGCCTTTGCGGATGACGCGGGCGATGAACCGGCTCCCCGCGTCCTGAATGGCGCTGAGCATGTCCTGCTCGCTGCCTGAGGTATCAAGCAGCAGCGCCAGCGTGATCGGCAGGGCCACCTCCCTCGAGAAAAATGCGATTTTCTGGTCCTGATTATCTTCGGAAACCCTGAAATCTTCCTGCTTCAGAGTGGGCACGATCCTCTTGTTCTTGTCGCGCACGGTCGCAAACAGGTTCACCAGGCTTACCTGCGACTTGATTACCGGCGCTTGTCCGGCAGGCTCCTGGGGCATCGCCGGAATGGCCAAAATCACCGCAACCGTTGCCGTCACGCATTGCATCAAAAACTTGTGCATCGAACGCATGTATACTTTCCTTGGCGAGAGATGCCCGGCCGGAAAAAACTCGCGGGGGTACTGCCGCTCTGTAGGATGCCGCGAAGCGGTGCGATGGATGCGTGGCCGAAATCATTCGCGGGGATAATTTCAATACGAAGTTTGGCTTGAGGACTATGAAAAGTCTACGAAAAACGTTGTTGATGGCGGTCACATTGCTCCTGCCCGCATCTTTCGCTGAGCTGAAGGCGCAGCCGCCTCAGGGCAGCGCCGGCAGCGCTTCCCCTGCGCAGGATACGCCGTCCTCCGCGCAACAGACCGGAGTGCAGACGAGGATCAGGATTCCGGTGGATCAAGTTATCGTACCCGTGACGGTGAAGGACGTGGGGGGAAGGCTCGTCCCAGACCTTCGGCGGGACGAATTTCGCATTTTTGAAGACAACATCGAACAGAAAATCGCCTCCTTCCGGGCGGATGTGGTTCCCATTTCCATGGTGGTGCTCATCGACAACGACCTGAAATCCAAGGATGCCAAGCAGGTTGGGGACAGCCTTCGTGCCATTGTTGCCGGCCTGAGCCTGAACGATGAAGCCTGGGTATGCCGCTTTGACCAGTTCTTCCACCCAGGCCAGGGTTTCATCGGCGACCAGGACAAACTCCTCACCGAGCTGAAGCGCACGCGTCTCGACGAGGAAACCTCCGCCGGGCCTTCAAGTCCGGCCATCAATAATGGACCCTCGATCAATGGTCACTCCGCAATGGGGGATGCGCCGAACATCGCGGGAGGGCTTGCGAATATCAAGGGCCAGCCGACCAAAGCGCTGGACGATGCGGTGTATGCCGCGGCTCAGTTGTTGAAGGATCGCGACCGCGAACGCCGGAAGATTATTTTCTTGATTTCGGATGGCGTGAACGGGGCGAAGTTCAATGTGAATAACTATGATACCGTGCTGAAGGAACTGTTGCGCTACAACATCGCGGTCTACGGTGTTGGCGTGGGCAGCGCTTTTTTCGAGCGGCGATTCGAACGGCTTTCCAAATACGCTCATGATACGGGCGGCGACGTCTATTATGGCCTGAAGAGCCGGGCGATGGAGGGGCTGTATTCCAGGGTCACGGAAGAGGCTCGCAACCAGTATACGCTGGCCTACGCGCCTAGCGGCACGGACCGCGGCGTGGAATACCATTCCATCGAGGTTCGTGTAAGGCGCGAAGGGCTGACCATCCTGACCCGTGAGGGTTACTACGCCGGGGCCACCCCCAGATAGCCGGTTTTTCTCTTTTACTGCAAATTGTCTTGACTCTTGCGCGGGCCGCCCGTATATGGAGTCAAGGCGAGTGCCAGGCGTGACGCCCGTCATCCGCTGAACCTGAGGAGGAAATTCGAATGAAGAAAAAGGGCAAGAAGGACGAGAAAAAGGGGCCGAAAAAAGGGAAGTAGGGGTCTTCAACAGGATTCGACGGCTCGGGCGCCCTGACGCAGGTTGGGGCGCCCTTTTTCTTTTGCCGGGCACCTGCTGATAAAGTGATTCCATCAGCTCTTGGCCGCCGGTGTTGCCTCAACTGCTCCTGGTAATCCTTCCAGCGCGCGTTCGTTCAGGCGCTCAGGGCTTCTTCATGTGCTGGGCAGATGGGCTGGTAGGCGCAATTGCGGCAGACGAAACCTCGCTTCGCTGGGAATTCTCCCGCGCGAATGTCCGCAGCGGCTTGTTGCACGACTCGCTGTGCTTCATCCAATTGCTTGGCGTCCCGCGTGGTTTCCTGCCGCTGATTGTTCTGCAAATAATGAAAAACCAGCCGCACGGGCTCCAGCTCTAAAATCTCCTTCACCGCCAGCGCATACAAGCTCAGCTGTAAATCTTTTTTCGCGTCCGCATCCTTTTTCGGGCGTCCCGTCTTGTAATCCACGATTTCCACGTCTCGCTTGTTCCCCAATGAATTGATCTGGTCGATGCGCCCCTTGATGATGACGTTGTTGTCGAGGGGCAATTCGAATGTCTTCTCCTGCTCCAACGCTTGCGGGAGTTCCGCCATCACGCCCGCATGAAACGCGCGCAACTGCTCCAGCCCGTCCTTCTTGTATTCCTCTTCCTGATATTCATCTTCATATCCTTTCGAATTCCATTCCATCTCAAAAATTCTTTGCACTTCGTCGAATGGCAGCTTAACGCCCTTGCGCAGTTGGTCCACAAAACGTTTGATGGTCGTGTGCATCACGGCCCCAAAAGTCATCGCCGCTTTCGGCCCCTCCCGCAACGACCACAAATACCCGAACAGATACTTTTGGGGGCAGGTCCGGTAGCCGCTCAGCGCCGAAGGGCTGAGCGGCAGCGGCTCCGGTGACGGTGGGTGAAACTCTTCCGCCCAATCCGCAATCCGCGAAAAAATCTTTGCCGGTTCCGCCGCGGCGGGGAAGAGCTGCGCATCTTGCCAGTCGCCTTGCGGCGCCCGGTCCTCTTTTCCCTGAGCAGGCAGCTTCGGCATGATTTGGCGCACGTCCTGCCGCTTTATCGCCGGTTCCATCACGATGTCCTCGATGAACACCGGCACTTTTCCTTTTTTCTCCGTCACTGTAGTGATGGTCAGCCGTTCTTCCGCGCGCGTTAGCGCCACGTAAAACAGCCGCCGCTCTTCCTGGATATGAAACTGCTCCGCGGGGGCGCCCTCTTTCATTAGCTCCACCGGGAATTCGAACACACGGGACCTCTCGGTTGCCGGAAAGGCGCGGTTGTTCACACGCAACAGAAACACCTGCGGAAACTCCAGGCCCTTCGCTCCATGGACGGTCATCAATTGCACCGCGTCTACCGGCGCGTCGTCTTCCAGGCTCACCACTCCCCCAGCCTGAGCGTAATAATCCAGATACTCGATAAACTCCCCCAGGCCACGCGTTTCGCTTTTCGGTTCCCACTCCTTCATAAACTCCCTCAGCCGCGTGACATATTTTTGGTCGTGTTCCTTCGCGCGCTGCGGTATCTCCAGCCACTCCGTCAGACTGCCCAGAATCTCCCGCGCGGTGCAGCGCTTCAGAGTTTTTCTCTGCGAAGAAACCAATTCCACCAGTTGCCCGAGCGCCGCTTGTGAGCGGTCGAACGCCAATTGTCCCTGGGGCAGTTGCAGAAGATCGTAGATCGCCTTTTTCTCTTTTCGCGCACGGGTGGCCAGGCGCACCAAATCCCTTGCTTTCAGGTGCCATGCTGGCGCCGCCAGCACGCGCGCGCAAGCAATGTCGTCGTAAGGCGCGGCGATTAGCCTCAGGTACGCAAGCACATCCCTCACCAGGGGATGCTCTAGAATGGAGAGTCTCGTGATTACAAACGGAATTTTTCGCCGTGATAGCTCCTCCACCAGATGATCCCGATGCGCGTGCTGGCGGTAAAGCACGGCAAAATCCTTCCAGCGCCGCCCCGCTCCATGAATGCGCTCGAGTTCGCTCGCCACCCATCGCGCTTCCTCTTCCGGAGTTGCCAGCTCCACGATGCGGATCTTTTCACCCGGGGGTTTGTTTGGAGAGAGAACTTTCTTTGGAAAGTCGGCGCTTACGGCATTTTGCCCGATCACCTGCATCGCCACGCGCAGGATGTTTGGCGTCGAGCGATAGTTCTCCGTCAGCGCCACTCGGAACGGTGTGGAGTCTTGGCCTTCTTTCCACCCGGCAAAACGCTCCAGGAATAATTTGAAACTCCCGAAGGAAGCTCCTCGGAACCGGTAAATCGCCTGGTCGTTGTCGCCGACCGCGACGACACTCTTCGTGGGCCCGGCCAGCATCTCCAGCAAGCGGAGTTGAGCGATGTTGGTGTCTTGAAACTCATCGACCAGGATGTAGCGGTATTTGTTTTGCAGAGCCTCGCGCAGTGGCGCGTCCCGTTCCAGCAAGGCCACCGCTCCGGTGATCAGCGAGCCAAAGGAGACGCGGTTTTTTTCGCGCAGCAGTTCTTCGCTGGCCCGGTATGCGCGTGCAAGCTCCTGCTGTAACGCGATCGTCTCCAGGCGTTCCGCGAGAGTGTCTTCGTCCAGCGTTTCCCGTTCGGCTTCAAGGCGCGCCGCCAGCCCGGCGGCATACTGTTGATAGTCTTCGCCGGACACCAGTTCGTCCTGGCAACGCGAAAAAAACTCCACGAAATCGTTGAGAAATTGCCCGGGATCGGCCAGTCTCCTGTATTTGTCCAGACGCAGCCGCCGCAGGTTGCGCCGCAACAGGATCCAGTGATCGAACTGGTCCAGCATCACCCGCTGCGGGTCGGCCTCCGCGAGTAACGTCTCGCAGAAGGAATGAAACGTCGCCAGCGTCACCGCTTTGCCGCGCTCGCCCGTGGCCTTCACCACGCGCGCTTTCATCTCCCCGGCTGCCTTTTTCGTGAATGTTAACCCGAGAATATTTTCGCCGGAGAGCGTTTCATCCGATTGCAGCAGGTGCCGGATGCGTTCCGTGATGACGCGCGTTTTCCCAGTTCCCGCCCCGGCAATCACCAGCAGCGGTCCTTCGCCGTGCGTGATCGCGCGCCTCTGCGCGTCATTGACCTTCAGCCCGCTCTCCCCAAGCGGTTCCATCTCAAACAAAGTTGCCATCGATTAGAAGGGTATCGGATTTTTCGTGCAAGGGGAAACGGGCGCTATTTTTGTAGTCTGCTCATGCTACCGCTGCGAAAATTCGCCGGATGCCACTTTCGCGTTGAACTCGGCCGATTTCCTTTTCGGAATCGTCAGTGTTTGCCATTTGTCCCCAGCGAGGTGCCGCGCAAGATAAACTATTTGCCCGACATGATAGGAATAGTGAGCGACCTGGCGGTTGATGGCTTGCATTACGGAATGCGGCTCGGTGCGGATGGTAATCGTGCGGGTTAGATCCGCATCGCTCAGTGGCTCCAGCGCGCCAAAGAGGTGTTTCCACTCGCGTTCCCACGTTTCCATTAGCGCCGCGCGTGTTATTGGCGGCGCTTCAAATTCCATGTCGCGATTGCGGTCAGGCTTTTCTCCATCGCTGGTTAGGAAATCCGTCCAGCGCGAGCGCATGTTCCCGGCCATGTGTTTCACGATGATGGCAATGGAATTGGACTGGCCATCGAGGATCGTGAAGAGCCCCGCGTCCGGGCACTGGGCTATCGCCCGCTCCGTCAATTTCTTGTAATACTGAAAAACACCGATGGAATCTTTTATGTAAGACGTGGAGAATTGGTGTGCCATGCTGCCATTCTCTTCCGTCTTCACTTTCTGTCAAGCCCAGTGGCCAGGGCCGGCGCAAGTTCGAAGTGACCAATTTGGACGTTCGCGCAACTAAGCAGGGCAGAGCAGCCGAAGTTGGAGAGCGTGACCAGAAGTGGATGAAAATGTGCTTGACAATTCGCTTTTTATTCGCCTAGTATCGGTGCGCCCGAATCACAAACTTCGCAAGGGAGGAAGTCATGACCATTGGACAGATGATGCTTGGTGAGTTCGACCAAGAGATGCAGAGCACGCGCAAGACCCTCGAACGCGTTCCCGATGACAAATGGAACTGGAAACCACACGAGAAATCCGGAACCGTCGGCTGGCTGGCCAGCCATGTCGCCACGATGGTGGGCTGGCTGCCGATGACGATCAACACACGGGAGTTCGACTATGCGCCCGTGGGCGGCCCAGTATTCGAACCGCCGAAGAGCGGCAATCGCAAGGAGCTGCTCGCTGAATTCGACAAGAATGTCGCCGAGACTCGCGCCGCGCTTTCCACCGTGAGCGATGCGGAAATGATGAAACACTGGAAACTGCTTGCCGGCGGCCAGGAAATTTTCAACATGCCGCGCGTGGCCTGCATTCGGGGGATGGTCCTGAATCACCACATCCACCATCGCGCTCAGCTCACGGTCTATTTCCGCCTGCTCAACGTCGCCGTTCCGGGCCTTTATGGCCCGAGCGCGGATGAAACTCAGCCGGGCACGGCCGGAGCGGCCGCGAATTAGTATCACTCTCCGGGGGCGGAGCGTTCCGTCCCCAGAGTTTGGCTTGCCGCCGCAGCCTCCTTCCTTGCATCGCGGTATAATGAAGCTCGCCGCTCCTCCGGAGGCTTACCATGAGCACCGAAACTCCCGTCATTCTCTCCGCCGTTCGAACGCCCATCGGAAAATTTCAAGGCGGTCTCGCCGGATTTTCCGCTCCCGAACTTGGCGGGAAAGCTGTCGCCGAAGCGATCCGCCGCGCCGGCCTCGATTCGAATCAAATTGACGAAGCCATTCTCGGCAACGTCGTGCAAGCTGGCCTCGGACAGAATCCCGCCCGGCAGGCGGCGCTGAAGGGTGGCTGCAATCCCCGTGTTGCCGCGATGACCATTAACAAAGTTTGCGGCTCCGGTTTGAAGGCCGTTGCATTGGCTGCGCAGGCGGTGCAGCTCGGCGAATCGGAAATAGTCGTGGCCGGCGGGATGGAGTCCATGTCCAATTGCCCGTATCTTCTGCCCCAAGCGCGAACCGGTTACCGCATCGGCGATGGGAAACTCGTGGACTCGATGATCGCCGACGGATTGTGGGACGCCTACGAGAATTTTCACATGGGCATGACCGGCGAGCTCGTCGCCGAAAAATATGGCATCACTCGCGAAGAGCAGGACAAGTTCGCCGTCGCAAGCCACCAGAAAGCGGTGCGCGCGCGAAAATCCTGTTTCTTTGAAGCCCAGATTCTGCCCATCGAAGTGCCGCAGAAAAAGGGCGAGCCGATCATCATCAAGTACGACGAATCGCCGCGCGAAGATACTTCGATGGAAGCTCTCGCGAAATTGAAGCCCGCGTTCAAAAAAGACGGCACAGTCACGGCGGGGAACGCGCCCGGCACCAACGATGGCGCGGCGGCATTGATTGTTAGCAGCGAGCGGAATGCGTCACGCATGGGTAAGCAGCCGCTTGCGCGAATTGTCGCGCAAGCCGTCAGCGGCGTCGAACCGAAGTGGGTGATGATGGCGCCGGTGGATGCCGTCGAAAAGTTATTGAAGAAAACCGGCTGGGACCGCGACAAAGACGTCGACCTTGTCGAACTCAACGAAGCTTTCGCTGTCGCTGCCATCGCCGTCACGCGCCAGCTCAAGCTCAATCCCGAAAAAGTAAACGTGAACGGCGGCGCTGTCGCCCTCGGCCATCCCATCGGCGCCAGCGGCGCGCGCATCCTGGTCACCCTGCTCTACGAATTGCAGCGCCGCAATCTCAATCGTGGCATCGCCGCCCTCTGCCTCGGCGGCGGAAATGCCGTTGCTCTTGCATTGGAACGGTATTAGATAAGGAATCCGTGAAGTATTGCCCGCTGTGCGCAGCTGAATACCGCGAAGAAATCGAGAAATGCGCCACCTGCGGGGCCGCATTGGTTGCCGAGCTTTCTTCCCAGAAGGTGCGCGCTAATCCGGCGCGGCTCCTGTGGAGCGGCCGCGACCTGGTCGAGTTTGACTCTGTAAGGGACACTCTTTCTGAAGTCCGGATTCCCGCCCGTTCGGAGCGTGCCCTTGGCGGCCTGATTGGCGCCATCACGCATCGCGCATCCACGATTCGCGTGCTTACCAATGATTTTGATCGGGCCTTGAATGTTGCCGCAGCCTCGTTGGCCGCTCGATCGACCGGGTCCGCGCCGACGCAGATCTGCTACAACTGCTCGGCCGCTTGCTCCGCATTCCTCTCTACCTGCCCCGGTTGCAAAGCGCAATTGATCGTCGAGCCTCTTCCGGCAGAGGATTCCATTCCAGGAGAGTCTCATCCAACCGCACTCAAGTACTGTCCCACTTGTGATATCAAGTATGGCGCTGGTTTTGAGCTCTGCACGGTCTGCGGCGTGTCGCTCGTACCGGAAGACCTTCGCGGCCGTCCGCTGAGTGAAAAAGCGCGTAAGGAGCACCTCGAAGCGGCTTGGCGAGGCGGCGACCCTGTTGCCGTCAGCAATGCCATTGCCACGCTTCGTGAACAGGGAATTCAGCACTATGTGCAAGCCACTAGCGATCATCTCGTTTTTGAACTTGCCATGCCCCGTCCCAAGTACATCATCCGTGTGTTCGCCAGTGATCTTCCAAAGGTCAAGGAGCTCCTCGCGGACATTCAAGACAGTCCATTCTTCGGTAATGAAACCAGTCCGGAATTATCCGAAAGCAGCAACGCGTCGACGATTCCCGCCCGGCCACGTTGGAATCCTGCCGCGGCCACTGCGGAAATCTGGTCCGGGGGAGACGCTGCCCTGGCGCAGGTCCTTGAAGATTGCTTTCTCGAGAACCGCATTCCCTATCGCCGCCAGGGCCGCGCACCGGGAATGCTTCGCTACTTCGTTCTTCCTTCCGATGAATCCGCCGCCCGCGAAATCATCCGCCAGGTCACGCAGGCTACCCCGCCGGAGTAGTCGCTCACTTCCGGAATTCTCTGTGTCCTCCGTGTCCTCTGTGTTGAAATCCTGCCGTCAGCCGGCACCCCTCAACTGATCGCATTCGGCGACGCAATCGAAGGTTGCCCTTCGGCAAGTTCAAATGCGCAGTAGGGGCAAAACTTGTCAGTTTCGGCGACTTCGCGCTTGTACTGGGGGAGGGGCACAGGTTGCATTTGCAGTTGGGCCAGAAGTTGAACCGGGCTCCCACGATGTTGCCGCAAGCAGGGCAGGGATACGCCCAGCGGCGCGCGCATCCTGGTCACCCTGCTCTATGAATTGCAGCGCCGCAATCTCATGCGCGGCATCGCCGCCCTCTGCCTCGGCGAAGGCAACGCCGTGGCCCTCGCCGTCGAGCGGTGCTAAGTCTTCAGAGATATAAGTCCTACTGAATAAGTGTGCTCTGGCTGGCGACGCATTTCCATTGGCCGTTTTGTTTGATCCAGGTGTCAGTGAACCGCGCGCGCCTGGTGTACGGCTTTCCCTTTGTGGTGCCTGTTTCCCGGTACACGCCCGTGACCACTCCAGCGCTGCTGTAGACATGCACCTTCATTCCCTCGTCGTGCATATGTTCGGGCTTGGCGGTGGGGTCTGCCACGGTGCGCAGGTACTGGGCTTTGTTCATGAGAGACCCGTCGTAATCGACATAGACGAGCGTGTCGTCGAACAACGAGACGATGGCACTCGAATCACGTCCCATTTCGGCCTGGTTCCAAGAGCGTTCGAGTTGGATGAGCTGGGTTTCGTCGTCGGCTGCCTTGGGAAGTCCTTGCATCCGCGCGGCTAACCCGAACGCGGCGATCGCCAGGAGCAGGGTCAAGATTTTTCTCATGAGAGCGTCCTTCCATCAGCTAAAAGGTACAGCAACAATGCTATCGGGCAGCTCGGCCGTCAAGAAGAAAGGAGGCCATGGAAGCGGCCAAGCGCAAGTTCGGTAAATTGTTCGAGAAGTTCTCGAGGCCACGCCGCTAGCATGGGCGGTTGAGAATCGCTCGGTGGTTTGACGGGTTAAAGGGCTCTACACTGAATTTTGTGCCGAAACTTCGACGACGTCCGTCGTCGCTTTCAGGTCATTTCCGCAAAAGGGACAAAACTTGTCGGTTTCGGCGACTTCGCGCTTGCACTGCGGGCACGAGGGATGCAAGTTGCATTTGCAGTTGGGGCAGAAGTTGAAGCGCGCGCCCACGGTGTTGCCGCAAGCAGGGCAGGGATACGGGAGCGGCTCGCGCATCAGCAAGTAAATGACAAAACCGATGAACCCCCACGCCGGCAGGAGAATAGTCACCAGAATCGTCCACAGAGCAGCGCTCATTCCGCGGCGCGAGGCATCGCGGTTAACGTAGGCGAGTAATAAAATAATGGTCGCCAGGCAAAGACTTGCCGCGGTGACGATTCCTGCCAACGCTAACGATGCCAGCGCCGGATTGTCCCGCAATTCCCAAGGGAACATTTCATTCCCGTTGGGATTGTGCGCCTGCGCTAGATTCACGGTAGTGGCGATCACCAGCGCAAGTACGTAAAGGATGGCCACAAGCGCCATCAGCCAGCGCGGAATAATCCGAAGCTCTTCCCAGAACCGGAGGTTTTCCTTTTTTCGACGCAAGCGGATGAGCCGCTTCCTCTCGTTGAATGAATCTGTCACGCGCTGCGGATAGTCCGACATCATTTTCCTCTCTCTCCACTCGTTCCGGTTAGCTTCCCTGGCTCATCCAATCGGGCTGATCGCCTTTCCGCGAATTCTCCATCAGCAGGACGGCTGCCGCAAACAGCGCGGGAATCGTCCACCACAAACCGAAGCCGACTTCCCAAACCAGTTTCGGAACGCCGGTGCGCTCGCCGAACCACGCGAAGAGCCGCCAGACGTAAGGCGCGCTGGCAATCCCGAAAGCCCACGAGAGCGTGCAGGCGAACCACAGCGCCCGGCGCTGCGGCGCTTGCTCGCGCAATTCCTGGGCGCGCAGGCGCACGCGAAATTGTGTGCGGCTGGCAAGCCCGCGGGGGAGGGGAATCGCCGCTGTGCACATCGAGCGCAGCGCTTCACCCGTTTGGCGCGCGAGCTCGGCGCAATGCGTGCAATCTTGCAAATGTGCGGTGAGCCAATCGCGCTCGGCTGGCGAGATGCCTTCGACGCGTTCCTGCGCGACCAATTGTTTGGCGCGAGCGTGCTGGTCTGTGCTCATCTGGAGATTTCCCCTTGTAGTGGCGCAGCATGCTGCGCCACTACAACCACAACCGCGTATGCCGCGACGGCATTCCGGTTTCGCTTCATGCGGCGCCTCCCTGGAGTGCTCCGCGAAGGGCTTCGAGGCCGCGGTACAGGCGCGATTTCACTGTGGATAGGGGAATGCTGAGCATTCCCGCCATCTCGTCGATCTGCAATTCTTCCTGGAAGCGCAGCACGAGCACCTCGCGATAGATCGCGGGGATTTTCTGCAGCGATGCCTGGACGGTTTCATCATTCTCCTGGCTGAGAACCTGTTGCAGTGGCGAGGCTTCGCTTTCATTCACGAGCTGCAGCGGATGCTCCTGTTCGGGATCGGTCAGAGTATCGAGGCTTTGAGGTTTCTTTGACCGCTGCCAATCGATGACCAGGTGCCGCGCGATGGCGAAGAGCCAGGCTTCGAATTTCGACTTGCCGTCGTACTGGTGGCCGCGCTCGAGAACGCGGATCCACGTTTCCTGAAAAAAATCTTCGGCGCGCTCTTTGTTTCCGGTGACGTACACCAAGTAGCGGAACAGGCGGTATTGGTACTGCTCGATCAGGCGGTCGAGCAAATCGGGGTCGCGCTTCTGCAGGCCGCGCGCGATGGCCTTCGCTTCATCGCCCATCAGCGTGGAGAAAAGCAGGGTTGGACAGGGTATGGCGGGGATCCCGAAGAAACCGAACCGTTGTGGGGTCACGCATGAGATTGAGGCGCTCATTCTAACGGGTATACGGAGGTGAAAGGAGAAAAGACTCAGGGAGATCGGCCAAAGGATGCGCACGTAGCTAACAGGCGAGCTCTTTCCGGGTAGCGGATGGAGGGAGTACGCCTCTGTTTTTTGCGAAAGAGTGCTGAAACGCTTGAAAACAAAAGAGTTGAGTTTTG